>Ga0209092_10000561_pt1 | contig 36895 bp, 34 predicted proteins | sample FraStrMetagenome_FD_187446 | JGI IMG/M metagenome (GOLD analysis project Ga0209092, IMG submission 187446) | Marine eukaryotic phytoplankton communities from Arctic Ocean - Fram Strait ARC3M Metagenome (SPAdes) (version 2) | ecosystem: Environmental > Aquatic > Marine > Oceanic | place: Fram...
ACACTTCTACACCAAAAAAACCAAAACCGCAGTGCAGTAGCATGAACCTACGCACACCAAGTCAATATATCGCTAGAAATTTACGATATCCAATACACTCCCCAGTGTAAAAATCCTTAAGTAAAAATAACCTTTACTAAAACATTATTATTATTAATTACGTAAACGGATTTTATATCAGCAGACAACAAGGTTCTTTCTGCTGTTTTATGATGAATAGATAAGCATGCGAAAAAGAAGATTATAAATTACTTTGACGTCTTTAGAAGCTTACCATGGACAAATTTCTCATTTGGATTCTAAGAGAGATTATTTCCACTTTGAATAAATGAAATAAACTATAAGTAAATGCTGATTTCATGTAACAGAAAAGCTTATTGATGAATATAATTCTAGTTATTATTTAATTTATGACTTTTTTTTGAATGACAATGATTTCAAAGTGCATTCGCTTATCCCAAGAGCCATTTTTTTTCCTTTAGACAACACTACACCGGATACATGATTTTGCATTTTCAATGATGTATCTGGAATAGATGTTAAGCATGGTTGATTATATTAGTGTTTAAAAATAGATATTTCACTACACGTATCCAATCGATTCATTTGTTTTTGAAAATGTAACACAAAGAATAAATCATCTGAATCTTGTAATTTTTGTTTATCTAATCCTACCAATATCGATTCTAACTCTGATGTTCCTTGGACCATGAGTTCTTTCGTCAATTTTTGTAGCAAGCGTTTTTTTTCAGGATAAAACTACCCGGTGAGAAAATAATTCGATGAAAGTTGGACTTCTCTAACCAAAATTCATTGGATGTTTAAAAAGATTGAGCTGCTTTCACCAGATCTAGATGCACATTGGGTTAGCTATTCTAAAGGACTCTGGAACATTATGTGAGACTTTTTTTAATGGAAAATTAAGGTAAGGTGAGCCATCTCTGGTTGTGTTGCCCATAATCAAGCCTTATTTAAAGAGTTCGAAAATATTTTAATTAGAGATCGAATAAGAAAAGCGTTATCGTAATCATAAATTTTCCGTTGTTTGAATTTGAATTCCCGTACCGTACATTCAATATCAAAATCTCTTTTTTGGAGAACAAAATTCTGATATTATCATTCGACGACGATCAATCTCTCTCAAGATCGGAATATACATGAAGCTTATTTGCGTTACAGGAATCATTGATTGGTTAACGAGCATAAAAAAATGAGATCTGAAGAAACGTCAGAGCAGAGCATGTCGAGTGCTCTCCTATCACCAGTTTCGACACGTCGAGTGCGTAGAGGAATAACAACGAACCGAATCTTATCTGTTGGGATTTTTTCGATCATGGTGCTTGTTTCCTCCATGTTCTATTACAGCATTCGGCACGTGAACTCTCTATTGTCAGCGGAACAAGGACAGATCGAAACCTTAAAGAAAATTATTCAGGAACAAGAAAAAGTGATTGAGAGATTCAATGACACAACCACTAACGCAGAAGTTGTTAAGAAGGTAAACACGCTTCAACAGAATCTACAAACTTCTGTGAAGAATATGAATAACAGAATAGGAGATTTGGAAACTGAAACCCATAATCTCTTCAATAAGACTGTGGAGGGACTGGACCAGGAGATTGTGTAAGTAAAATTCCCTCCATTTAAATAAGTGAAGTTAGTTTTTCAAAAGGAGAGAAAGATACAAAAGCGAAATTCCTAATTATTATTCTTTTCTTTTTATCCTATTTTCTGATATTGCAGTTCGGCAAAAAGTGAAATTCATCAAGAAGTGGAACAAGTGAAAGGATCGATTAAGGACTATGCAAGATCAACGCAGGATCAATTTAGCATGGAAAACAATTTTATGGTTTACCAGTTAGCAGGAACGTTTACGGTTTTAGGCTGCCTTATATCAATGTGGCATATGACAGATCACTTGCGGAACATGCATCAACCCTTTGTGCAGGTAAATATAATTTGCGCCTTTTTTGTGCCTTCCTTCACTTTCTACAAATACTATAACCAATTTTCGTGTTGGCAACCAATAGCGTAAAATACTAGCTATTCTTTGGATGTGTCCTATCTACAGTGTTACTTCATGGCTAAGCCTCGTTTTTGTAAGCGCGGAAGGATACCTCGCCATCATAAAAGATTTCTATGAAGCCTATTGTATTTACACTTTCCTATCCTTTATCATTGCTGTTCTCGGAGGAGGTGATCGAGACAAAGTGGTTTCTAAACTTGCTCTTCACGCTGATCATCTGTCTCCTCCATTTCGGTTATGTGGTTTCTGCTCACGACCAAGGGAGTTTGCAAGTGCTACAGCAAAAGCCAATGCAGTATTATTACAATGTCAAGTATTTGCAATGCAATTTGTTTTTTTACGCCCTGTGACTTCTGCCGTGAATTTGACGTGTAATGAATTAGGATATTATGGAGGAGGAACAAGTTCAAGTGACTGGAGGTCGCCACAATTTTGGTCCAATATCATTTACAATATTTCTATTTTTGTTGCATTCTCTGGACTTTTGAAAATTTATCATGCAGTGCATAATGACCTTTCGTGGTAAGTTCACCATCTTTTGATCTTTGTTATAAATTCTTTCGTGAATAAGGAAGAATTTGAAATTAATATAAATATATGCAACTTTCTTCCAAGGTACCGCCCGCTACCAAAATTTCTCTGCATCAAAGGTGTAGTATTCATGACATTCTGGCAAGGTTTAGCGATTAGTATCTTAGCAAAGACTACCGATTTGGGACATGCTGACGATGACGCTACTGCCGATGATTCTTCTGAATGGGCAGCAAGGGCTCAAAGTTTCCTTATTTGCCTTGAGATGCTCCTTTTTTCTATTGCTCACTTTTATGTTTTTCCGACCGACGAATGGGTACCTGGATATCGTCCAATTGAAGATACAGATACACGATTTGGAGATAATATGGCACTACGTGATTTTGCCTCTGATTTCCAACTTGTCTTTGGGTAAGATATATATTCTGGCAGTTTTTGAAATATTTAGAAATGCCTCATTTCTCATCATAATTGATTCGCGTTTACACTAACTAGACGAAAAAACAAAAAAAAGAAGAATAAGAAAAAAGATGACGATGCAGAAGAAGACGGTAACACTACAGACCAGGAAAGTGACGAGGAGCAGCCTGTACATGACTTACTTGATTTAAAAACTGAAATTTTAGATGAAATTGATGATAAAGATAGTAATGAAGCGGAAAGAAGTGAAGATGTTGAGAGGGGTGATTTGAATGTTGACAATGAGGGATCGAATACAGAAAAGCAAGAGCAAGAAGACAGCGAGGATGATCTGAATAAGGAGGAAATCGAAGAAGGGATGAGAAAGCTCCGTGAAACGTTGTCTAGTGTGTCAGAAGATAGCCCAGGCGTCAAGGAGGCAGCCAAAAGAATGTTGTCGAATCCAGTACTTTTGAAGTTTGCCGGCAAAAATGATGAAGATTCATCTGAAGGATTTAGCAATAGTGATCTAGAAAAAAAGAAAAATTCAGTGGAAGATCAAATAATAGATGAAAGAGCCAGTCTAATTGATAGCAGAAAATCTTCCTACGACGACGTGAAAATTACTGTGAATGATGATATTCTCCGACCAAGTATTTTTACCACGCTAGCTGGAATGAAAGATGAGAAGGAAACAGACACCAAACAGAAGAATCCATGATTTCACAATTTTTAGGAACTAATTCATTTTTTGAACATAACCATACATTTATAATTTTCGCATCTTACATCATTAATTCGTTAGTTCTTGGTTGCATCATTGTGTGTATTATCTCTGCAAAATTTGAATAGTTTCATTCCTACATTTTATTATAGTTTGTCTGCTGGGACACTCTCTAGAGAGTACGAAAATTATTAATGAGGTGTACAAACGCATCTCCATCTAAAGCAGCAGTGTACAGTACACCTCAATGAAATGTCAATTTTCTTCAATCTCCAAGAAAACAAAGATACGTGATCATGACGTGTTATCTCGGAATTGAACCCTAAATATTTGTTCGATCTTACAAGGAGCAGGTAATACTACCAACTCATTTTAATTTTAGTGAGCCTTATCCTTAGGGCCAAGTACCGTAGCTGATTCTAGAATGATGTCACCTTCTTCGACTAATTTTGCAAAATAGACAACTAACATTAATCATCACCTTCAAACTTACATGTATTGATTGCAGTCAGTTTTACTATTTATACTGCATCCAAATCCATATTCCCCACATTCGAAATTTAGACGTGTAGATGATGAGGGAGTCCTCTAGATTTATTTTGAAAACTAGGAATATAATGGGAAGTTTGATCTTTTTTCTGGGACTTACATCGGAAAGACCGTCTCATGCTTTCACAATTTCATCTCTGCCGACTTCAAAATACTCCACTTCGAAGGCAAAACATGATTTAGAATTGAGAGGCAAAGCGCCCATGGCTCCTTTCAGTCTTGTCTCTACATCTTGTTTTCGGAACAGAGACTCTCAGCACCTTGCGTCGACCACGGATGGGTCTGATTTTGGTGATATGTCGTTTGATTCTGTAGAGTCATCGGAGACTATACCAACATTTGATTTGACAACTGCCCTATTTTGTGCTGGCCTTGCATTCGATGCTTATTCGGAACCTAGTGACTCCTCTCGATGGGAAAAAGGGGTACGTTCTTTACATATTTGGTAAATGCTCATTTTGCCAACATACCTAGATGATTTTGACGCTAAGAAGTTTTGGTTTCATTTTTTGTGTGAAAATAATTACTTTTCATTTTTTGATAAAGCCACAAGGATTAAATGTCGCCTTTCAGTCAGACTCATACACTCGAGCATTATACAGTGGACTCTTAGAAGTGAAACCTTTACGAGTGGTGGACCTTCCTGATCAAGATGGTGCTACAGAAGGAGTTCTTTCAGGTTCTGGAGTAGATGCTTATTTACTAGTTGCTATAGCAGAAGGAAACGTCAAGCAAGATCTCGCAAAATTGAAAGAATCTTATAACTCAGGTGTATTAGATTTAACTGGATCAGCTCATGCAGGTAGAAGTGAAACTGCTTGGTCAAATGTACAGAAAGATGTGGCGTTACAAAATAAGAAAAAAGGTAAAAGTGGTTCTTATCATGTAAAGTCCTCCTGGACTGTAGGTGGGAAAGGAGTTTGGGAAGAAGATCCTCCATTTTACTTGTACATATCAAAACCTCAGGACGCAAGAGTTGTCTTTACAGTTATGGACGATAATGTGGTTGGTGAAAATATCATCATTGGATCTACTTTTCGAAAACTTAGTGACTTGATTCCCAATGCCTCCAAAGGCGACCCCGTGGAGGCTGCTAAAGCAGCTATTATGCAAAAAATTAAGAAAGGAGCTGATCCCAATTCCATTACAAATGATGATTTAAAAGATTTAGTTGTTCAAGAATGGAAGGGATCTTTACCACTTAATATCATACCTAAGAAAAAAGACAAAGGAGGACAAGTTGCTGGAGCAATGATGGCTGGTGCTATGGTGGCAGGACCTGCTGGAGCAGCTGTTGGTGGTCTAATAGGTAACTTATACGAAGGGATGGTGAGTAATTTTACATTTTGTTCGTTTGGATTCGATCCATATTTCAAGTATATTTTTCAAAACGTTATTGTCTCAATCTTTAGGCAAGAGGAAAACTAGAGGTCGGCCTCCGTTATCTCCCAATACCTCAATCTACTAAGGAGAGGGCTAAATATGAGGTAAGCCCCTTACACCTTGAATACTACCTTTATTCTTGTTCAATCATTTATTAAAATTCCCGTGCAATTTTTGAAGGTCAAAGGAGGATTGCCTGGTGTTGATTGGGGGGAATTGTATAGGCGTCACATCAACAAAATTACACCTGAAGACTTTTCATATGATCCGGACATAGTTGGCTCAGATTTGGAGCTTTGTGTGTTTGTATCTCATGAAAAAACAGGATCATCATGTGCCATTTATAGATCTCTCGAGAAGAAAATGATTTCAATTTCTTTTCGTGGTACTTGTGAACCTGTTGATTTGGTTACCGATGCAAATATATTTCAAACTCCGTGGGTCGATGGAGTAGATGAAGATGAACAAAATGTTCCAAGAGTTCATGTAGGGTTTAGGTACGTTATACATTCATTGAGCATATTGAATGCCATCAAACATGAACGCAATGAATCAAATCAAAATGATACATATTACTTACTATACTTTCGGCAGAAATTCACTTAATTCAGTATCTCGTAGGGTCAAAGAGCTTATCCTGGCAGCTGTTGAACCAGGGGATTTACTCTCAGACTATTCTCTCGTGATTACTGGGCATAGTTTGGTACGATTTATTTTATGAGTTTGTGTCATCGTTAAATCTTCTTTCAAATTTAAGACAAAACTAATTTTATTCTCATCTAATATGAAGGGAGGTGCTCTTGCCACTCTATTTGCTGCTGATGTTGCAGAGTATGGTATGGATGCTGGTAGAGGTCTGCCACAGCTCGAACCTTCTGCTCCATGGTGGACCAGAATGTCAGAGAGTTTGTTCAATAATAAAAATTCAAATGGAAGTTTCGACATGAGTAGAGCAGGTCCACCACGCCCGAAAGATATTAGATTGTATAGCTTTGGTAGCCCAAGGGTAGGAAATGAAGAGTTTGTTGAAAAATTCGACTCCTTAGTGAGCGAGGGTGCTCTTAAGGAAGCATATAGAGTTGTAAATGGAGAAGATGTGGTTGCAAGACTTCCAAGAACATTTAACGCTGGTGTGGTCAAAATTGGATATGAGCATAGTGGTGCTACAGCCCTTGTTTCTGATATTGTTCAGGATACGAGGCCATTGCTGTGGGTAGAGGGTGAAAGTGATAGCTCTCAATGTCCAGTTCGAGACGGAAACACATTTACAAGCCCACTTGCAGATGGGAATTTGCTCGGAGACCTCGTGGGAGCAGTAAAAGACGGATTGGCATCATCTGATGAACAAGAGGTAAAAGCTAGTGATAAGCTAGGACAGTTAGCCAGCTCAATAACAGGGCGTCTAAAAAATTTGGATACTAGTGATTTGGTAGGTGTGCTTGGAATAGACAAAGGTTACGTTGATAGAGAATCCAAAATATTCCAAAGTCTATTTAGCGGGGATGCCATTGGTCACCATATGGAAGATCAGTATTATTTAGCAATGGGGCGTGCATCGGGATTTGCTGCTGTGGTTGGCGAAGAAATTCAAGATCTTTAACCCTGAAGAAATAAATTAAAGTTGCATTCCAAAATGAAGTTTGATCATTTCTTAGACTATCTTACAAGTCTAATATTGCTGGATTAATATCAGATATCCAATACCATAAAGAAGAGATAAATATGAGTACCACAACAGATCACTTTATAGTGAAATTTAATCGATATAATGACGATCTCATCTAACTTGTGTAGAATATTGAAGATTAAATCATGTTAGATCAAAACCATTTTTATAATAAGAAGAGAGGATATTTATTATATCAACATATAATATCATGGGTTATGATGGTTTAGATTACAACACTTGAAATTGGGCCCCGTACCTACCCGATTACGTAATTATATTTTGTGCTAGAAAACTCAAATGCAATACATAACGTGCCCTAGCGCCTAAATCGTGCTTCCAACGCAAATAAGCTTGTAGAGTGAAAGAAAAACTCCCACCATGTCAACATTTTGATGAAAAAGGTTATTGTAGATTTATTGAAACTTACATTACAGCAGACTGCTGTAACGACTGGCAAAAATAATATCGAATGTGCCACAGTGTTGTATTGCGCTGATTACTTTCATTATCCTCAAGCACCTTCAAGTAAAGGTATGTCATTAATAGCATTCAATAAGAATATAGGAAAATATCTCAAAATCATCATCGAATTGTTTTTTTTGTGCTTCCATTCTTTTTTTGATTTTCAAGAAATTCTACGCTTTGAAGCACTTTAAACCGATTGAAATCCAAATTTTCCATCGAGAAAGGTAATGAATTTGGGAAATGTATCTGAGCGTGAGAGAGTAAAGCGGATCAGGATTAAAACTGAAAGTGACAGGATTCATTCTGAAAGTGACGTCGAAACGTCGAAAACAGTTAAAACGTTTGAAGTTCCGAAATATAGTAATGGAGACAGTCAACTTCCAAACTATTCAGAAAAGGAAGACGATAATTATTTCGGATTCTTAAGTCCTAATATTGCAACTGGAGTAGAGGCTGAGCTGGATGAAATAAGTAAGTATAAACTTGCATGCTTCAAAAAGAAATTTGATTTGTGGAAGTAATTTCTTATTTTGATAGCAACCTGAAACAATTTATTATTTTATCTAATGTGATATAAACCATTTTCTAACAGGAACTCCGCAAGATAAACTGGGTTCAAATAGGCATAAAAGGCGACAAAAGGATATCCTCGATCCTTCATCAATAAAAAGAATTGACGGTGGGTCAATGATATCTCATAGAAGTAAGACTTTGAATGCAGAAAAAGTAAATTCAGAAGAATCTCTGGTGACGAATCTCGAACAAAGTGGTTCTTTCATAAAGGAAAGTGTGAACAAACCAAGCATCCCAAAAGGCAGGAGCAATAAGGCTGGAGGAAATGTAGGGGGAATCAATAAAAAAAGACTCCGTCATAAATCTGGGCAAGATAGTTTAACTAAGCTTTCATCCGCAAATAAAAGGAGCTTCGATTCACAAAATGCGGTGAAGTTGCAAAAAGTTAATGGTAGTGAGTGAAGATTTTTTTTTGTTTCTTTAGATATTTGATGATCCCAAGATCATTCTTGTCTGACATAGAATTTCTTCAATGCTTTCTCGTCGTCCATTCTGCAATAAGTTCGTAAACCAACAAAGATCATCGTAGGACAAGGGTCGCCATTTGATGAGAAAGCGAAGCAAACTTCACATTCTACGAACTCTTCTAGAGGGAATGATTTCCTTACTATGTCAAAAGTAGCTACAAAACGGGAGAGGCGCTATGGAAGAGGATCGACATCTTCCACTAATCTCCGTTATAGGGAATTGAATATTTTGGAGAATTCAAAAACGTCAAAATGTAAGTTACTATATCGCTACAAAGTCTGGTTTTCAAAGCATGTTTTAATACTCTTACTCTTTTGCAATTTCTGCAATAGCAACGTATGTGGAAGACTACAGAAAGCCTCTTGCCACTAGGAAATCACCACGGTTGAAAAAGAAAGAGCCAGAAATAATTGAAATTGATTCAAGTGAGGATGAGATCGAAAATGTTGAAGAAATATACACTCCGATAAAGGTATGTTTGTTACTTGCAATTTTTATCAAACCATGTCCTATTTGTTCTCACAATAAATGTTCGCACAGAAACATCCAAATGTTGATGACGAAAATAAAATTGTCTCTGAACCAAAGCGCATATTTGGAAATGCACTATCAATACCTTTGAATCGAATCGTGATTGGCGAACAAGTTATTTGTAAATGTTGTGAACTGAAAATCATGAATGGGGGTCCATCTCCCAATATCAAAATTTGTTTCTCTGGCGGAAATAAGACTAATTCCGATGAGTATAAAATTGATCTTAAAACTGATATAAGAGTGAAGTATTATCTCGCGCAAATGGAGCAAAATGACTCTGATAGTGAGGATATAATATCCATGACACAAACAAAAGAAAGCAATCGAAGGCATGAATCTGATCAAAGAAAGAACGAAGATACATCCATATATGAGATGATATCCTTCATTGCGCTACAGGTGAAGCCAACATCAGCTAATAAACTAACCAAATATCCTTGTTTACAGTCATCAAAAGATTATAATGATCCAGCACATGACGATCCAACAAAGAGCTCTATAATATTGGAGCTGCGATCAAATGAAGACTTGGAGAAACTTATATCGAACAAAAATGAGTTCTTTAACTTTCATAAACATTTCGATGATGATACAAAGCTAGAAAAGGAGAATGCACAGAATTACATAAACATCATTGCAAAAGAAAACGAGAAAGAAAAAGAACAAAGATTGTTATCAACACGAAGAATAACAAGAAGTGCCTCTGCTTCAGCATCAAAAAGTAAAAGTGATGAAACAGACGGTAAAAAAATACTATTAGTATATCCTTTCTCACATGATGAGAATGACAACTATAAGATCAACGCGACGATTAAGCACTTGAAGGAAGTTAATGCTTTATGCTCAAATTCTGATGATGAGGTTGAAATTTGCGATCAAGATAAAAATGTGAGCCAGACTCGCAATCATTACTTAACCATATATACAGAAGATGTTGAAAGGCTTTCTCCTGGGGAATATTTGAATGATACACTTATAGACTTTTGGATGCAATGGTAGGTGATAATGATCGGTAGCAAATACTACGTTAACTGATTTTGTCCACCTAACAGATCGTTCAAAATGCTCTTTTATGAATCACTTTAAAGGATATGGAGGACGGAAGATCCTAATAATACAAAGGTGCATTTTTTTACATCTCATTTTTTTACCAAATTAAAGACTCAAGGTGTGGATGCAGTATCTACTTGGACTGCTAAAAAAAATATCCGCATATTTGACAAGACTCTTATATTTATTCCAATAAATCAGAGTCTACACTGGTCCTTATGTGTTGTTGTCAATCCTGCTCACATTCAACAAAAGAAAGCTGACGACGAAAAAATGCCGTGCATTCTTTTTATGGACTCCCTTAAGGCTCACCAAAAGGCAAGGATTGCAAAATACATTCGTAAATGGCTGAATCATGAATGGGCTACATTGTATGATGACGATGAATGGAAAGGCCCCTTTTTGACTGGAAATATGAAAGTATATGCTCCCAGAAGTAAGTGCCGTAGCTTTTGATTATTTTTCTGTCGATCACATTTCTAAACGGAATATCTCACATCTTTTCTATTGAAACCTAGTTCCATATCAAACTAATGGATGGGATTGTGGTGTTTTTGTTTGCTGTTATGCATATGCTTTGTACCAGCAAAGAATGACAGCTATAACGTACTTTGACGGCCATGATTTTTTTAAAAGAGCAATTACAGATAGCAAATATTTTTCTTTTGGTATGAAAAATATAGCATCATGGAGGAGGGAAATGAAAAAGTTATTTGGTATTTTAGAAGAACAATACTTATTGAAACAAAAAGGAAATTCAGGTAAAGAAAAAATAGAAAAAAACGAACAAAAAAAGAATGAGGACTCGTCTTCCTTGGACAAAGGATTCAATGGAATTACGGTATGATGAATATTGCTCTCATTTTCATAAAGACTATGTTTAGGTTCTTTTTATTCTTATGGAGTGATTGCTTCTGTAGCGCTAATAATGTTTAAAATTGTTTTGATCAGTCAACCTTTGGCTTTTGGTTTCAATCGCAAAAGATCTTGTGCAGAAGAACCAGTATGGACACTTGAGACATACTCTTGTTTTCTTTTTTATTTGGTAGGTTCAGATTTAAAATCCATTACACTAGTATACCCGATGCTTATCTATCGCTCAATGCTTGTCTGTATATGATGGTGTGCGTAGACTATTTTATATTGCTTCTGCGAATTTTTGTACCGTAGTGTTCTCAAATATAGATCAGCCGTCTACTCTTACTTCTTACAAAAGAATGACATATAATTGTTCTTGATACTTTTTTTTGAGATGGAGAATTTGGCAACGATTGTAGTGGCCGATAGCAAATTTTTGGGTTTTGTGAAGGCAATTCAGACTATATCCGACGCGATCGCTTTTCAAAAAGCTCTGAAAAACTCTCATTCTGATGCTGCACATTGTCCACTAGGATGGATCATGCTGGATGATTCCAAGCTTGAAACTGATTCAAAAGAGGGTTTTGATGAAGATGGCGAACCTCCCAATTCTGTGGGCCCAAGTATTGTGAATGAGTTAAAAGAATGGAAGAAAAGGCAAAGTTTAGTGTCAACTTCACCACAATTTTTTTGTGAAGGGGGCTTAGCTATAGTTGTTGTTCGATATTTTGGTCATAGGCTCTTAGGAGTAACATGTGGTAGATTGTCACAGTGTTATGAAAGTGCTTGCAAAATATTGCTACATCGTTTCACACATGGGGATGGGGTTCCACTTGTGCAAGAATACAAAAATCATGATACAGCAGACAAATCTATTTATGGCCTATGCGCAGGAGATACGGAACTTATTTTCAATGTGGTACCTTCGGCATCACACGACGAAAGAAACACAGATGATCTCAATAAAATCATAGAAGAACTCCAATTTGGAGCTTTCAAAGGATCACTAAAAGAAAGCTTGCCGCGTTTACAGAATTTACAAGCAGATATTTTCAATGATATAATCCCAATTTATAGATACCCAGGAAATTACAATGGTGACGAATGGCAAACTTTTGAATGGAGTCCAACTTCATTAGATCTTCGCAATATAGTAGAAACGGCGTTGCTTCCACTCACAAAACAGAGTATGAATCACTGTGTCACAAATTATTATAGAGATGGGAAAGATTTCATTGCACATCATAGTGATAAAGATTTAGATTTGAATAAGGATGGTGTCATTGTCAGTCTTAGTTTGGGTGAGGAAAGAGTTATGGAGTTTCGAAAACGAGACAAACCAAATGACGTAACTCGAATTCTACTACCACATGGATCAATGTTGGTGATGGGACCAAACACAAATAAATATTTTACTCATTCAATCTTGCAAAAACCAGATAGTGCATATCCTCGACTAAGTCTAACATTTAGAAATGTTACCACATTTATGGATGAAAATTCAGGATTTTGCTATGGTGAAGGAGTTGAACTGAAATCTAAGGTCGACGTACAAAAAACTCGTCGAAAGGAAGACACCATGTTTCTTTTGGGATTTTGTTCCTTATCTACATTATTCTGCTCAAAGAAAAAAGAATTTGCATTCCATACTTTGAACAATTTATCTTTTGCAGGCATCTTTTTCGCCTCATCTTTTATGTATCGATATGTTCGCAAAAGAATGCGCAAACGATATGAAGAAAAACTTGCAAGAATTTTTTTCTCCAAGACTTCTCTCAGCGGCACAAAATATTAAGGACCGATTTCAGTATTTTCCCATCAAATTATCATGCAATAATAATGACTTAGAGTTTTTCACAGAATAATATAATGCTTGAATTTGTATAATATAGATCCAAAATTTATTTCATATTTGTGGCACTCTCATTTTCCAGGGTAATATGAATCTTGCACTGCTTTCCGACTGAATAATTTAAAATGTGATTACAATGTCTTTTGATATAAATGATGTCGTTTGATGAAAATATCAATAGATTCAAAAATATATTCAAAATGGAAAAAATATTCATCAGAGCAATAATAACTACTTAGACAGATGACACTATAGCAATAACAAACAATTAGGAAACTATGAGATTAGCAATAACACTATTTAAAGAGAAAACCTTAAGTATTTTTGTTATTTCCTCCACTACAACCAAACGGTAGCCTTGTTCAACCAATAATCATGGACGAAAGGGGAGTGCTGCACTTACATATAGGGTAGGAATTCCCAGTAGGGCGTGAAGACTGGTTACGCCTCAGAGTGATTGCCAATAGTAACACGTTAAAAAAATAACATACCAAACAAACAAACAAACATACGTATGTCTTCCTCCATTAATCACTAATTAACACACAATTACCCAATCAATATGTCTGTGCCCTTGAATTTTCACACATGCATTTTTTTGTGAAGTTTTCTTCTATCTGCTCGCACATAGAAGGTCCTGCATCGTTATTTTTTACTTAGATGTGGAAATTCTTCAGTTTTTTATATTATTATTATCACGAATCCCGAGACCATGTTGAACCATGGAATTCCTATTGCAAATCATCGTTTTTGTGTTTGTCTTCCTGACAGTTGTGGTCTGCTGCTGTCGAAAAGAAGAAGAGATTCACGACGAGGACGAATATCATAACGGGGATGTTTTTATGATGTTTCAAAGGGGTAGTTTTCGTCGTGGCTCCAACACTGGCACAGATGGGGTGGACCCCAAAGAGCGTCGTCAACACATTTCCAAAACAATTATCACCAAGACGGTGATTGAAACTACAGAGAAAAAAAGGAGGCGCAGCATTGAATTCGGTAGCTTTGTTTCCAAAACTCCTGACTCACCGAAGCTAGATAAATCGCCGCCGAGAGAACGGGAACAAAATACCAATGACCGTGTTTACAGCTCTTTTGCATCTGCGTTGTCAAAATCACAGAGGAGTGTAAAATTTGCTTCACGTTCAGATGATGATATAGAAAGTGATAAAGAAGAGTCTAAAATTGCAGACAATGATAAAGAAGCAATCACATCTAGTAAGAATTCTACATCTACACCTTTGAGACAAAAACCACTTCGACGTAAAAGCAACATAATAGCTCGAAGGCTTTCCTGGACCTTAGGTTCCTTCGGTAAAGATGACCAACCTACTGGGTGTAATATCTGTTTAATGGATTTTGAGATAGGCGAAGAAATTGGCTGGTCTCCAAATCCTGATTGTATTCATGCATTTCACAAAGAGTGCATTGTAGATTGGTTAATGGTGAAGAACGAATGTCCTATTTGTCGTCGAGATTACCTTAATGAAAAAGTTAATGACATAGAAGTATCCGATGATGATGAGAGGCTAAACGAAGCAATTGAAAGTATTGGGTCAATTCAAGATGAACAAGTTTAATATCCAGAGCTCTTCTTCTCAATCCACCCATATTACCTCCAAGGTAAAAGTACCAGTGGTTAATTTCTGAATATTTCTCTCTACGGAATTTTGTTGATTGTATAAAAAATTGTAAAACGTAATATGAATATGCAAATGAGATTCTTTCAAGTTCATGCTCAGTATTGTTTTCTTTTCCAAATGAAAACTGTAGATCAACAAGAAAGTCCGAGTAGTAAAATAATAAAAACTTCAATATTCATCGATCTTTCTTATAACTACCGTCGATCACCAATACGCAAATTCGGATATTTATTTTGCACTTCCTTCATTGCTAGTGATACAGATAGTATGTCTGAAATCTTCATTTATTTCTATTGAAAAAGAAATGGTTTTCATATTTTCTTTCAAAACTTCAAGAGTGACTTAATTTTCGATGAAAAAAGACTCTCAAAAAAGTTAAAAAGAAATTTGAATCGCATTTGTTTCAATTGATTCAAAATACGTAGAAATATATGCACGATGTACGAGTATTATTATTATTATTAAAGTGTACTGCCCAATTTTATTGAAACTTAACACACGACCAAGTAGCAACTATTGCGGGAGAAAGGATTGCTCTGCTCGTCTTTGCTCAGAAGAACGAAAATGGGACAGTCTGAGTCTATCACACGAGATGTCGACTTTAGCAATGTACCTACACTTGGCTACCGTGTTTTGGGTGTAAATCCTGATAGCCCCGCAAGTGATGCTGGCTTGGTGTCTTTTTTTGACTTCTTAGTTGGAGCTAATGGCCGGATGCTTTTTGGCGGCACTGCTGAGCCTAACGAAAATGATGCCGAGGAAAAGGTGGTCGGCGATGTTGATTTTGTGGGTTTATTACAAGATAGTCTAGACAAGCCAGTAGAATTATGTGAGTTTTACTACTTCGACATTTGAAAATCGTTTTATTATTTCGCTCATATTTTATTCTCCAGTGGTCTTTAACATAAAGTCACAAGAAACACGATTGTGTTACATAACACCATCAACTGGATGGGGAGGTGAGGGACTACTTGGTGTAACAATCCGTGTTGATTCTTATGCCAATGCGGAAGAGAATCTTCTCCGCGTCTTGTCTGTGGAGGATAGCTCACCCGCTCAAAATGCGGGACTTAAAGCTGAATCCGATTATTTATTAGGTACAAAAACATCTTCTTTTTCATCACCCGAAATTTTATACCAAGTGCTATTGCATAATGAAGATGTGGTAACCGAGATTTATGTTTACAATACTGAAAGTGATATTGTGAGAGTAGTTAACATATTGCCGACGTATTCTTGGGGTGGAGGAGGTTTACTTGGTGCTGAAGTTGGAAGCGGGTATTTACACAGAATCCCAAAGGAATGTCGTAGTACAACTGGAAGTAGCTTGCAAAAAGACGGCTCCATTAATGAAAGCAAAGGGACAGCGATAAATCTATCTGATAATAAGATAGTTGAATCCGATATCTCAAAAGAAGTACAAAATGAAACAACGGAGCCAATGAAAGAAGATATCCGTATAGAAAAATCAGTAATTTCTCCACCTGCCTCAGTAGAAACGAAAGAGAAAAAGACTGATGACTCTCAAAGCTTAACTATAGAACCACAATCAATTGAAGAATCGGCCAATGATAATGACACTCATGTAGAAAATAATGGAAAACATTCAGAATCTCCATCAATGAATTCAAAATTCGTTGACGTGAACAGTACCAAGGAACCAATGCAATTGAAAATTTCAACTGCTCTACCCGTAGATGAAACCATCGCAACACGAAGCAACAATACTAAGGAGACATGCCAATCAAATGAGCAAACTGAATTGGAAATACCCGTATCTACACCTGAGCATTTACCATCTCCCCCTATGAGAAATATCAGCCCTACTCAAACTCCAGCAGAATCGAAAGGTGGAATATTCTCAACTTTTTTCCCACCACCTCCAATCTTTTCCAAGAATAACATAAACAATTAGAGAGGACAGGGTGTTATAAAGATGAATAGAAATAAAATTTTCAACGAAGAAATAAAAATTATTTCATTATTTGTTCAACAATTATAATTCAAAATCTACTCCTAGATATTTATCCATTTCTTTCATCTCGTCTTCATTGAGAATTATCTCTCCTGATTGGATCCTCTTCATAACTTGAACATCCTCGTCCATATGATTTTTACTTGTAGTACCATCCAATGGCGTATGTCCCATTGTCATCATGTATGCATACATAAGAGTTTGAGGCGACAACCCCTTCGTTGACGCCAAGTTTTGAACAGGCTGGGACGCAAGTGCATTACGATTTCCTGTCAATGTCCAAAATGATTGATAAGTAATTCCATTTTCGCTACAAAATTTTCGAAGCTCAACATCAAACGACGATTCTGCATAAAACCTATTTTGCAACGCAGTTGGCTTTACTTTCGCTTGATCATAAACTCTTTTGAAAAAGGTCATGTCGTAACAGTTACTCATACCTAAGCTACGTACTGTCCCATCTTCGACAAATGACTCCAAAGCTCGCCAGACAATCATTGTGTCTTCAAATGTTCTCATGGGTGAATGTAAAACTATCCTATCAATGTAAGTTGTACGTAAATTCTGTAAGCTTTTAGACACGCTTTGGCGAACTTGGTCTGGCAAAGGAGCGAACTTATCATATGGAACACGATCTGGATCCTGACCATTCAAAGACGTATACTTGGTTTGTAAAAAAAAAGATTCTCGAGATAATTCAAGACTTTTGGCAGCTTTTGTCCAGCCTTGTCCTACACCGTCTTCGTTGTAATGTTTAGGTTGACATGCTGTATCGATGTATCGAAAGCCAGCGTGGATAGCTTCATTCACAAGACTTGATGTTCGATCCTTTTTCCAAGCTGTCCCATAAATGAGATATGGCTTACCATCTGATATCATGATTTCTGCATTTTCATTTGATGTGACACTCAATTTGCTTTCCTTCTACAAATACATATAATAACATAATTTTTATTTGAGTGAGAAGAAGTAACAGATTTCGCATGTCTTAGCCTAAGTTACACATACCGTAACAAAAGGTTCTGAAGGGAAAAATAAAAACAGCACAGCACCCATAAGAATGGATGCAATCATGATAATCTTGATTCCTTTCTTCGCGAAAATTTGATTTCGATTTGCGTGTGCTTTTGGATTCACACGGGTCATATAGCTAAATGGAGAAATGGTTAATAGTGATGTGATGAGTTCAGCAGCAAAATCTTTTTCATGAAATATAATGTCTCAAACTACCATATCTTTAATTTTCTTCTTTCATTATTTTTTGTATTGATCTCTGCCGTACAGCAGTGAAGGCCTTTACTCAAGTAGGGTACAAAAGGAATTAGGAGTACACAAATGAATCATATCTTTTCCGATTTTGAGAGAGGTATGTTTGTTTGTTACGTCATCATTCTATTCGCAATAAAACAGTCCTCTGTCAAATTTGAACTTTGGGTCTGAAAAATAAGGTGTTGTTGTGTACAGTCCACTTTTACTCAGCTTGCAAGGATATCAATTTCACCTGTTCCAAGATAAATCTCATATGTAAGTCAATCTCCATCGATGATCACAGATGTCGAAAAGGTTTCAAATCATGAGATGATCCCACAAGGATCACTTGGAGGGTATCATTTTTGCTCTGAAGACGGCTTGGCCTTTTTCATTTCCATCATTGGCATTCCTGATTTTTGTCTTTCCGTGTATTACAAATTGCTTAAGTACTGGTTTGTATTTAGGCGCAATTATAGAATGCACATGTTATCGTTACGATATTGCTACGTTTAATTAGGTCGAATTTTGAATATTTTAACGGCTTGAATGTGATTACATGACCTCAATCATGTTTTACACTGCGTGAAATTCAATGTTGAATCCGTCCTAAAAAGAACCATACCAGACCAAAAAGTAAAAACGATTTATTCGTGTCATTTGGAGTTGGAATTTACATCGGAAGATTCTATTCATTCAAACCTTTCCTATTAGAAATACATAGTTGTACAGGTATGCTTTGCAAAGGTTAAATGGTCCTTAACGCTGATCAGGGAAGGAAATAGAATTGCTCGTTTCTCAATATGAAAGATTTTGATAGAGATGAAGATATTCACTTGTACAATTATCATACTCACTCATCTGGTTCAATTTTCTTCATAACGATAACAGAAAATGACTGCTCGATCCGACGAAGAATACGACTATCTGTTCAAAGTAGTTTTGATTGGAGATTCAGGTGTCGGAAAATCCAACTTATTGTCTCGATTCACCCGCAATGAGTTCAACCTTGAATCAAAGAGTACAATTGGGGTAGAATTCGCAACAAAATCAATTCAAGCTGAGGGGAAAACAATTAAGGCCCAAATTTGGGATACTGCTGGGCAAGAGCGATACAGGGCCATCACATCCGCTTATTATAGGTAAGAAGCTACACGTTGAGATAGAAACTATGCTCGATATCAATTGAATTGCTTTGAATTCTATTTGTGGTATTTTTGAAACAAATGATTGATAATTGAACGATTGAACTTTTGAATGTTCGAATAAACTACAGGGGAGCAGTAGGGGCTCTTTTGGTGTATGATATCTCAAAACACAGCACCTTTGAAAACGTAGAACGCTGGCTAAAAGAACTACGTGATCATGCGGAAGCAAATATTGTGGTCATGCTCGTTGGAAACAAATCAGATTTGCGGCACTTACGTGCAGTAGAAACAGATGAAGCAATGGCATTCAGTGAACAGCATAATCTAGCTTTCATTGAAACATCTGCTTTGGATGCTTCAGGTGTGGACACTGCCTTTCAGAGGATTCTCACAGAAATCTACCGTCTCATGTCTCGTCGTAATATGGCAGCGGAGGAGGCATCTAACCAACCCTCTTTGAGTCCAGGTCAAAACATTGATTTAACTTCTCCTACCAGCAAAAAGAAAGGATGTTGTTGATTTTTGTCGACAGTTATGATGTTCAAATTGCTCGTCGGAAAAAATATTATCAATTTTTGTATTTAAAGTTTAGAGAATTAAATGATATAATTGCTTCACAGACTAGACTTATTTGCAAATGGATTCTTTACAATTTTTGGAGCAACTTTCACAATTATTGTTTTGAAAGGTTAGAGAATGAAATGATATGATTGCTTCCTAGACTTGTACTAAATGATGTTACTTTAACGGTCAAGATATCTTTTTAACAACGCTAAAGTGTCATCGGGTGCTTCTGCATGAACCCAATGACCAGCTCCACGAATAGTTGTCAGCATGTGATTAGGAAAATAATTTGCAATAGTTTGCATATGAGATGATCTTACAAATCTAGAAGCGCCACCATGAATAATAAAGGTATCACCATTGTAGACAGCAGGATCATTGGATGATACCATATCAAAGCCTGCAATGACATCCAGCTGGCTGGATATTGATGCGATATTAATTTTCCAAGTTAATTGTAACTGTATTTGTTCCTTCGAATTAGATGGTCGTTGTTGATCTAAATTCGTCAACACAAAGGCTCTCAAGGCTGGGTCTTCCACTGTCTCTCGTAACTCTTTGTCAATATCCATTTTCGTTTTCCCTGGAGTGAGTGGTAACGCCGCCAAGGAATCGACGATTGTTTTCACGGCCAGCCATGGCTTATCCTGTGTGGGACAATATCGTACAGGAGCTATATCTAATACCACTAACCCAGCTACTCGATCGGGATGTGTCAGTGCTATCATATTGGCAACCTTCCCCCCCATAGAATGGCCCACTATTATAGCTTTGGATAATTGAAGTGTATCCATAAGATGAAGAACATCCCCTGCCATTTCTTGATAGGTCATGGAATCTCTCCAATCATGATGATTTTCCCCATGATTACGTAAATCGACAGCTATAATACGACGATGTTTCTGTAATTGTTTGGATAAGGATGTACCCAATGATGAAAAGTTTCTTTTGGATCCTAATAGGCCATGTAGTATAATGACTGGATCATGAAGTGCAGCTAGTTTTTCATTTGAAGAAGGGAATTCTGTGTGTTTCAAGTCCACCCACTGTTGTGAGATGTCATTGTTATTTTTATGAGAAATTTCTGTGTGGAGATTGGTGGAAAGATTATCAACGGTCATGCGCATCATTGTAGATGGTGATCGAATCGTATTTCTTCGTAATTTTGTTTGTATTTCGTTATGAAATTGCACTTTCGAGATGGAGAAGGCAGCGGCTGCATCACAAGAAAGGATGATACATATATTGAAATGAAGCCATAATGTGGAGATTGTAAGTAGTACGGCTTTTGAGATTCGAGTGGGGCCTCTTCTATTTTCTTTCCTCATTTGGAATGCGTTTGAAGTTTTAATTGGGAAATTGATGAAAGTTCTGATTAAGATTAAAGCTCAACACAATATTCATATAGCATGGAATGACAATGATGGGAGTGCATTGCAAATATTTCTAACTACAAATTTTGTTGCTATTTCGTATCCTTAAAAACAATTAATTAGTATGTGTTGTAACGTAAGCATTCTCATTTCCTCTCTTTAAATTAATTAGATTCGTTGAGAAAACCAACCACCTGAATATTCATATGACGTCATTAATTTTAGTACAATTGATAGACATGAGGTGGATTTTGGATGAGCATTGTGTTGCACAAAAAGATCTTTCAGGAGTGCAATTGACAAAAAAAACACAAACACCAATGAGAACTTCGGTCGCATTTCTCGTTTCTTTCAAATGGCTGATTTTTTATTTTCAAAAAAACCCAGTCATGGGCTTTACAACCAAGCCGTTGATAAACGAAATAAGGCGTCCCATTTCGTTATATGGCATGAAACGACCTGTACTTGATAAGATTGCATCCACACTCTTTCAACTTGAAACCAAACGTGTCGAAGATTCCTCTGAAATAGATTCCAAGGGTAGATATGGTGAACCTATGGAATGGAGTGAATCTACAAGTCTTGCGAATCAACTCTCCAAGATCGTTGCCACCAATTCATTAGGATATCAATTCAAACAATTCGTGGCAGATATCATCGCAGGAAGTGATTATGATGTGGAGCTGACACAGACAAAAGTGAATGACTTAGTTGTATCAAACAAAGTCGTCATGTTTAGTTTTACTACGTGTCCGTTTTGTCGACGTGCCAAGGATTATTTCGAAGAAAATAATATTAGATATTTTGCATTGGAACTAGATGACTTAGATGGAAATGAAGGCAATGAGATTCGAGCTGTTTTAGGACGGAAAACGAAACGCACATCTGTTCCAAGTATATTTGTCAACGGTAATTTCATTGGTGGATGCAATGATGGGCCTGGATTATTTCCTCTGGTGGAAAGTGGAAAGTTTCAATCATTGTTAGACGGATCATCAACATCATGAGTTTATAATATGTTCAAGAATTATTTTTTTGTAATGTTAGCAATTATAGAAATAGATTCTTAATTTCTCAAATGGAATATTTAGCAGAGCAACGGATATGAACTCTAAAAGGACCTTGTCATAGCTCACGTTTTTTTTGCTCTATTTGACACGTACTATACTATACCGTATAGTAAAGTACCATGGTTGTAGTAAATTTCTTGCTTCTGTGTCGTCAGACATGCGGAATTGGTTTTGAAGCAATTATATATATTTTAATAAAGAAATATGATAGAAAACAAAAACTGGTGTGATTACACGACTCGAAACGATGAAGAAACACAAATCGTTATTGAATGCTTTAACAGGAGGCGCAAACTTATCTGAACTAGTTCTACCACATCCAGGAAGCAAGCAGTTTCCAAAATTTGTGGCAGTCACAATAACCTTATCAGGTTTACTTGGATACGGATGTTTGAATCTTATTGGCTCGGACGAAGTTAGAACGAACGTGAGTTCAAAGAATTCCACAACTTGCAGTTTTTGAATATCAAATATCATCCAAAACAAATAATTCTTTTTCCAATAATACTTCTTTTATTTCGAAATAGCAGACAAGAGAGTCACGCCAATACGATAACGATACAAATAAGAATGAGGAAAAAGTTCATAAATCATCAATGGAAAATGTACGACTGAGAGAAATGATCAAAGATGCTCGGACCAACAATTGGAAGGAGAATCTCAAGACAGCATATGATGCTCAATCTCACTTCATGATACCAACCAATAATCCTGATCCCAAACCAAAATTTATGTCTAGATTTGAGAACAATGAAACAAAGTAATTATGTGAAAAAACCTAATAAGGGAAATTAAATACATTAGTAACTAGTACAATTTTCTATTTGGGGTTTATTTTTCTAAACGGATTAAAATTCAGGTAGATGTATGTGTTCATGTATCCAATCAAATAATCCAATCTTTTCTGCACCTTGTTCTAAAATAAGAGTAGCAGCTGCTTTCCATAAAGAACCTAAAGTTATCTTTCCCCCAAATACCATTGGCATTGTGGTCAATTGCTTTTGCTCCTCCCCATATCGAAGCTTCCACACCATTATCGGAGGTAACACTAGAAAAAGTGTGCTGACACCAAAGGCTCCACCATAATCTAACGCATCGTAAAATATATTTGGATTAATGATGGAAAGCAATAACGGGGGAAGAAGGACACCTGAGTAAATCAAGGGTTTCAAGTCCATTCTTTCGCGATCAGTCGAGGAAATACCAGCTACATCCCCGACTGCTTCAGTCATCCCATACACAAATCCAATTAAACTGGTGACTATAGCTAATTCAGAAAAGACGCTTACAAGATTGCTTAACAATGGACCTCCGTTTCCACCATTCTGAACTAATTGTATTGGATCCAAGTTTCCAGCGAGGATGTCACTGGTGACAGCAGAGGATACTCCAAGTACGTTTCCTAAGATAACTGCATTCCAACCAATGAGCATGAGCAACGGGGCACTAGTTCCCAATAGCAATGCATTTCTAATTTTTCTCCTATCACCTTCCAATTGGGACACGACAGTAGGAACAACATTTTGGTACACAATGGATAAAAATAGAATCGGAAATGCATTTACCACTTGATCTGGATGTTGATTCTCAAAGGAGAAAAGTTCCGAAAAGTTAGCAGTCTGGGCCCCAATCCCTAAAATTCCGAAAAAAGAGGCTAGTACCCCTAGTACTAGAGTATTATTAAGTTTCACGACATTTTCTTTGTTCGCAAAGAACAAACTTGATCCTATTGCGGATGCAAACAAAAATTGCCCAATTCCAGGTATTTGAATCATTTGGTCAAGTACAGGAATGCTGGAGCTGTGAAGAAAAGCATCTAAATTGATCCCCCCCTGTGCAAAATAAGCCACCATGACAGCATAGTGCAGTAGAAAATAAGCACTCGTTGCCACAAACGACAAACTGGGTGGTAAGCTAGATTTGTAAAGTTCTAATATTCCACCCGATGCCTTCCCCGTTTCTCCCATTCGGTTGATAGACAACTCCGATAAAAGTAAACCTGAAACTAGCATGTACCACCATGCTACAAGCAATGCACATGTAGATGGTAAAAATCCCGCAGGTGCTGTTGCTGCTGGAGCAGCCAATATCCCCCCACCTATTGCGGTTCCAGCTATCAACGCTGCTGCACCTAGGACAGATCCAGGTGTGTGAGTTGCTGATGTGAATTTCCCCGATTTCTCACATTTTTCATATTTTAAATTACTTTCATGTCAACCGTCCATCATTGCAATATTTGTAAGAACATCTGAGTTCAATATCAACACAAAGAAACAACACGAATGTTACAAGTTATACACATACCTATACAATCTTGGAACTTCTCCCGTCTGAAGCTCTTGGAAAACGATTCTCGAATCGTCAACTCGACCAACTTTTTCGCTAATGGTGTGGACAATATTAATTATTTTACTTTTTTCTTCTGTGGATTCGAGTTCTTCCTCTACATTGATCATCACAGCCTCCACAATTGGATCTTCTTCTGGTTTGGTAGATGTTACAAATCGCTTCACAATACTCTCCCGAACACGTATTCTAGGATGGAGAGGAACACCTCTGCCGGAGATGGATATAGTCTTCCCTCTCATGTCAACATTTGTAAATGCAACCACTCTGTTCATCAGACAAAGTGTGATTATAAACAGAGCCAGCAGATGCAAAAACTTTCGATTCATGGTTTGAGATTGGAACATATTGTTGAGAGGAGATACCGTAGCTCCCTCTTTGCTGCTCCTGATCGGTTCGTGATGGAAACTATGAGATATTGCGAGAGAATATTACATATTACATCACTGAATGATTATTTATTGATTACGTGGAATCGGATAAATGATGAATCCACCAGATGCGAACAGAGAATCTCTCGGAATCAAACAACAACAACACAATCGTTTCTATCTTACACGTATTAGGAAACAAAAATGATTGACGAACAAACTTACGTGGTTTCGGTCGTGGCTTCAAATATAATAAACTCCGGCAACTATTCAAGTTTCATTTTACAATTCTTTGCATTCTAAAACGTCTTCATGGTGACGTCATCGTGATTTCAGAGGAATGGCTTGGGCCATTTTTATTTTATTTTATTTTATTTTTTTCAATTGAGGTTGTTTATTTTTCGGATAGCAAACGGTCGAAACTCTCACGGTACTATATCGTCATCATACTGCATCGAAAGGCGATTTAAGTTCTGACTTTGTGTATCAGGTTCAGCATCCGTCAAAGGCGTTCGTGTTGTAACATGATGATGAAAACAGGAATCTTGCTTCGACCGCTTCTCATCATTTCTATCCTTTTCAATATCCAAATTTGTGCAGATGTGATTGATTTAACAGATGCGACTTTTGAGCTTGATACTAAGGTGAGGATGAATCCTGTCATCATATACATGTTCAAAAGTATATGCCTATCTATACTCATGAACATAACTTACATCACTCTATTCATAAACTTTGTTCTAAGGCCTCTTCTGGAACATCCTCTTGGTTTCTTTTGTTTAAAGGAAATTCCTGCCCTCATTGTGATAGAGTGAAGCCAATCTTTGAAGAACTAGCAGAAGACCGAGATTTACTCAATCAACATGGAATATCATTTGGAAGGGTAGATGTCCCCTCCAATGTGTTGACAAGTTCACGATTCTCAATACGGTACGTGGATGCGCATCGAATGACAATTCGTAACTGTCTGATTTTTTTCCAACTTCTTTGTTTCTAATCAATATCTCTCCTGGGAATACATGTATTTGACATTGCAATGGCTCGAATAGCTCTTTTCCAACATTTTATTTTATTCATAACGGTCTTCTTTTTCCATTTAAAGAAGAGCGCACTGTAGAGTCGATGAAATCGTTCCTTATTAACATTCAAACTCAAAGCAACGAATTCTATGAATCACATGACATTCCTCCTCCTATGTCTCAAATCGATTTTCTCTACCAATCATATCAGCAAATATTAGAAGTTGCAACGGTGAAGGGAGGAACGCTTGGACAATTGGCAGTACAGGTTTTATTCGGATTGGCCTTTTGTACACTTTCTTTGTCAGCTATATTATTTCTGTACTTGGGATATATTTTGTATAAGAGACGAAAAGAAGAGAGATCAACTTATGAGAAAACAAAATGAAAAACAAAGTAAATGTTGGTGATCCTCCAATCCTTGTTTTCCTTTCCATGACTTTCATTTTCTGACGCTTCCTCTACCCAGGAATGTTTTTGAAGATCTCATTCTATGACGTCAATTTTTTCTTCCATTAGCATCACTTCTATAGCTGAACTGTGATAAAAAAGGGCTTGATCTGAAGGCTGAATTATATAATGATAAATATCGTGCTTCTTTTCATGTTCATGTTGATTGATTATAACTTGTTGCTGGTTTTCTTGTAAAAAGATCTTCATTTTTATGAATGATAATTTCCTATTCTTTCAAGCATACTTTCATGTTGAGCATTTTTTAGAAGAAGGACTAATCAGAAAGTCTACATCTACAGACTTTCAAGAATCGAGATTTGAATAAGTTGGTCATCTCAAAACCATTAATAGTCCATTCCATGCCTTTATGATTTTTTTCTGGAATGGAGATTGCAGCTATGATGACGTAATAGTTTCAATTAGACAACTGGAAGAGCTATAAATGGTACGAGAAGTCTACGATAAGCTCATGAGGAATCAGCGTAGCATATAATGATGCATGAATATTTTTGACACAATCAACAAAAGAGTATCAAATTGATTCAACTTGGTCTCGTAGGTAGCATTGTCATACAAGTTTACAATTGTACGTTGTTTCAATACCAGAAAGGTTGACACAGGTCGTCACAAATTTGTGTTGAAAAAGGGGAAATTGAATCTCGATAGGAATAATATTGTTTGTTGTATTTCTATTTTGCACCTATATATTATTTAAAGTTCTGATTAGACACAGAGGATGATGAAAAGAACAAATAAAGCGTTGGCACTCGCCGCAATCGTTGCACTTCCAATGAGTGATGCATTTACACTTGCCCCTCCGCAGAAAATGGCATCTCAAGTAAAGAGCATTCACTTACAAGCTTCTTCCAGTGATGATAATGGAAATAGGATGGTGCCATTGGCAAAGCAAGCATTGGGAGGTGCTATGACATTTATGACTGGCTTGGGGGTAGCTGCACAAATTGCTTTTGCGGATCCTTCGAATGTCGTTGCAGCGCCTATTGTTGGTACGTGTAAGATTAAGTGTGTGCTGAATGTGTTGAAAATATTTCATTGGATTTTATCATTATTATGTTTACAGACTTATATTGTTAATAAGTTAGGCTTCATTCTAATTGGCTTTCTGACAACTTTGTATTTTCCTCCATATCTTTTCTTCATTTGGGTACTTTTGTGTTTCTACATTTAAAATAAGTTTAGACGGTGAAACGACAGCAAGCAGTTTTATTACTCAAAATGGACCTGGATCTATAAGTTCATCTTCTTCTTTACTCTCAGTAGCACCAAAGTTCAGCGGCGGCGATAGTTTTGAAACATTGGACTTTTCTCTTCCCAGCTATTCGCAGGCTACTGGCGGAGAGGCATCTGAATCTAAGCCTGAAGCATCAGCACCGGCATTCTCAAATCCATTCTCTTCCGATGAATCAAAGTCTTCGTCTACTACAGTAAATGATACAGCTGCTGAGAAAAAGGCAGCGAAAGAAGCAGCAGCTAAAAAAGCTGCAGAAGAGAAACAGGCCAAACTAGATGCAGACCAAGCAGAAGCTGATAGGAAAGCTAAGATTAAGGCTGATAGAATTGCGGCAACAAAGAGAGCAGCTGAAGAACAGGCAGCAAGGCGAGCTGAAGAAGAAGCTTCTAGAGCTGATGCCGACACAGCAGCCAAATCACAGGCTGACGCAAAGGCAGCGGCTAAAGTAGCCGCAGAAGAAGAAAAAGCTGCAGCCAAGGCAGCTGAAGCCGAAGCAAAGGCAGCTGCTAAAGCAGCGAAGAAGGAATCGAAAGAAGAGTCTGCTAGTGCATTCAAGGTAAGTTTCGTTATAACGTATTCACAATACTTTTTTCCCTTTTTTGTATTCTTTGCAGATTTATATTGATTCAACATGTATTTGTGCTGTTCTTCTCTTTTTATCGAATGAAACGCAATTGATACAATTTCCAAAAATAAGGCACCTGAGTTCAAAGCTCCCGATATTAGTGTTCCATCTTTCTCTGCTCCAAAATTCGACGCTCCCAAATTTGATGCTCCTAAATTTGACGCTCCCAAATTTGAGGCTCCTAAATTTGATGCTCCCAAATTCGAGACTCCTAAATTTGATGCCCCTAAATTTGATGCTCCCAAATTTGATGCACCTTCTGTACCAAAATTTGAAGCACCTGCAGTGCCAAAATTTGAAGCTCCTCCAGCGCCAAAGATTACTTCTTCTTCTGACTACGACTTTTCAACAGAAAGTAGGGCCAGCAGCGTTCCAGATGTAGTTGGTAGCCAAGATGATAGAGATGCAGCTGCTAAAGGAGCTAAGTTAGCTTTCAGAGAAGCCGACAAAGCGGCAAGGGTAAGTTTTTGAAATCAAGACAATTTAGGATATTATTTCTTTTTCATTTTGGATTTCTAAAAATGTATCTATCGTCTCTTATAATGATGTGAATTCTCAGGATATTGAAAAAGAAGCCAGAGCAGTTAGGGAAAAAGCAAACATTGCCAAGAAGGCAGCTAAGGACGCCAAGGATGAAGCTTGTAAAACACGTACAGGTGGTAAAATCCTTTGTATTCGTGGCTTTGGAAGTGGGTATTGATTATTTTTGCAAAGCAATCTACACCTACAAAATGGGCTACTCCTTAATTTATATCTAGTTGAAAAATGTTTCATTTGGTATTCCTTTGACAAAATTGTTCGGAAAGCTCCAACTTTCACAATTTTCAGAACTTTATACCCATGCACTCCGAAATGTTGACACGGAAATAGACATTCGTAAATAGATCGTTACAGAAACATACTTTAATCTCTCATTTCCATTCTTAAAAATAAAGATGAGAATTTTTAATGAACATTTTACTAGGAATTGTGAAGTAGAAACAAAAATAATACAAGCCTTCTTGCGATTCTTTCATTTTATTGCAAAGACCAAATTGAATCGGGACTCAATTAATCTGTTTCTATACATTTAAATAGTAAAATTTTACCGTGTTGTATTATCATCGGTATTCTTCGGTCTTCCGGAAGATACTTTGGGAGCGGCATCCGCATTTGTATCATCATTAAACTTTTGCATGGCTTTGCCTAATTTAGCATCCTTTGCCCCACTCTCATATAACATATAGTTGGAAAGAGCTCGTATAGCACTTGCTTTCATTGCCTCTATTTTAATCTCATCTTTTTCAATTCGACCTTTCTCAAATTCTGTTCGTACCATCGTCCGTAAAGCTATCGATTTAGGAGAATGTCCAGGTGCGATATGACGAATCAAACGCAGACAGTCTCGAAAAAGCTACTCATCGTTCAATTTTTTCTGTAACAGTAAGACAAAATTTTGGACTATGTGATACTCTGAAAATTAATGACCATTTGAAACACTCACTTGGAGAGATGTGCGAGGTGCAGGACTCGCCATGTTCCTGAAGATTTTTTTCTTTTGGAAGCTAAGCCACTCAATTATCGTCGAGTTTGAGTTTTTAAGACCCTACATGAACATTACAATACGTTTTTTTTTCTACTGGGATTTGTCGTTGGATTTATATTGCCCTAATTTTCGGGCACACGGGCAAGGAACAAATCGGAACTTTTCGTGATTTGACAATCCGTCGAATCTTAAGCTATAATTAAAATTTCACGAGAGCGGTTGAACTAATTTTCTTGATAGGTTTCCATTTCAGTTTTTACACCTTAACTTGGTAGGTTTGTCTTTAGCAACGATCAAAATAAACGCTAATTCAGCAGCAATTACGATATTATTTTTCAAGAGTTAGACTTTTTCCAAGGAGATTATCTGCTGGAAGATATCATTCAATAATGCAGAATTACTACGATTCTTCTCCTGTCAGGAACGATACTTCCAGCCTTCTAAAAGCCTTTTCCTTTCAAATTGTGAATTAAAAATACTTTACTTGTAAAACAAATAAAGAAATAAGCATTTAATAAATCAGTAATTGTAGTTTTAAGAGCTTTTTGCAGTCCATTCAACAACGAAAGAAAAGATTCTGAAAAGTATTTTTGCTTCAAAAATCATACATGAAATTTGTTTTTTATCACAAATAATTAAACTTTCAGTTGCGAAACTTCTATCATAAATGGAGTTATTTATCCTCTATATCGATACGACACAATAAAGGATAATGATTGCGTGCGTTCATCTGAGAAGACATTCCTGTTTCATAATCTCTGTATCTCTCCCATCTTTCTTCACAACCTCTACCAATTTTTCTAGTCCAATACGTTGTTCCTCCAATAAAATCGAAACATGGCGTTTTTCTTCCTCAGTCATTGTGCGCGATTGAGATGTAAAATCCCCCATTCGATCTTTTTTTCTGGACTCAATGTCTTTGGTTTGTATATATCCTAATGCCAAATCCTGTACCATCCGTAACTCATCCATACTTTGACGTAATTTTATCGCTAGTCCGGAGAATTTGTTATACAACTCTCTCTCCGCAGGCTGGAGAGGTATGTTTCGACAACGCAATATCTCCACCTTTTTAAGAACCTGCATCAAAGCTGTACGAATATTTCCTTCCTGCATTCTGTAGTATTCAATGCGCTGTTTTGAATTTTCATGGCTTTGAAGCAAAGCAGAATATGTATCAGACAGTTGTACCATGGCTTTTTTGTAAGTATTCGCCTTTGTTTGTTGCTGTGATAATCTCGTAGAAAGAGGTTCAACTCCAAGCAAGGAAACAGGTTGATATTCCTTCGTATTAGGATTTCGTGCGAGGGCTTCAGACCATTTTGAAGGCGAGACATAGGTGGGACGAGGTGGATAAGCAGGATAGTGTGATTGTGTTTGAGTAGAAATAACATCGTATGCAATATGATGAAATGGTATGTTGGCATCTGTATTAGTGGGTGCTGGTGGTGTTGAGGAGTACGCTTCGTGAAGCCTGGAAAGGGATGATTCAATATGGGAGGCCTCTTGAAGTTGCTGTGCGTACATTTGGGCTTGGAGGGCAGCTTGCGCAGGTGTAGCAGCGTATAGTTGTTGTTGTTGTTGCACTTGAGCAGTTTGACCAAACAATGATGTTGGAGTTGCAGTTGATCCAAAGAGACTCGTGCCCGAAGCTGCAGGAGTAGTAGGAGTAGTACTACCAAATAATGAAGTCGTTGGAGCTGGAGCAGGTGTAGAAGCACCAAAGCCAAAAGCTGATTTAGTAGCAGGTGTAGATCCAGCGTTAACGGTATTGCTACCGAATAGGCTTGTAGAACTTGTAGGTGTTGAGGGAGCCGTGGAGCCAAATGAAAAACCTGTTGAGGTGCTGCTAGCACTTGCAGTGGTGGCGCTCGAGGCACCAAACGTGGTGTTTTTGCCCCAAGTGACTCCAGCTGCCATTGTTGCGGAGATTTAAAATATCTGCGAAATACTTTAGAAATAATTCAACGGTTATGGTAGAATTATACTAAAATGTACTTCCGGCGGTTATTTATTTCATGTCAATTCAAAAGTTTCATTACGATTTCCGCAGAAATTCAATTAATGAATGAATGAAAATAAATTAAAAAATAATTTCTATTTTTTTGTTTCAAGAGATTAATATCCAAGCATAATATTATTCCATTTTCATTTCTCAAATCTCAAATTGGTGAAGGAGAGACTTATGAAGTCTCATTACCGACTGCAATCAAATGGCATATCTATAGGGTTACAAAATTGAAGATGAAGCTTCACACGAATAATATGTTTTCACATTCTGTCTTGATAAAAAGCGGTACTTTTTCACCTCAAATCAGCAGTCTAACTTCGGGAGAGACTTGAGGTTTATGTCATGGTGAAAATATACACAAATGAAAGTAAGGAATAGAAACAACTTTTTAGAGAGAGACTTTTTGGTTCTTGAAGTTGATAAAAATTCATCTTTATTTTATTTCCGTTTACGTTCGACGAATGATCCGTGAAGTAAAAATGGACTAATCAAAGCAATATAAGCCCATGATTCGAAACATGAAACATCTCAACTATAAGATTTCGTCTTTCAATTCAGGGATCAGTTTTCCAATACTGGACAAATCGGAAACATTACAGATTTGGGTTAATAATATGATTTTTTTGCTCTTCAAAAATCAAAATACTCAACAACTTACCTTATCAAGCTAATGTCAGGTAATAACGATATGATTTGGTTAATGTATCCAAAGAAAGAAAATCGTTAGAGAGTACATGTGATATTTATTGAAAAGCAGGATTTATGAAACTTACAACTTTGACAATCTCTCCATACAAGCTCATTGTTATACCAACTGAATGAAAACACAGAAGTGGAATCAAATTTAGCATTATAATGGAATTTTTCTTCTCAACAAGATAAAGGCTTCCTTACCTTCTAAGCACACCCTTGTCAATCTTGGGCCAACACCTTTGTAAAAAGCCATCGGCCCCTCTTTTTTCATCAATTCTGTCACACAATGAACTGTTGATCGATATTTGTGAGCTTCTAAGCCTTGCATCCTTGATTTTACAACATCAATCCCTTGGAACAATAAAACCGAAACTCCTCCAGCAAAGGCACCGGAAAAAGCTGCCGTAAGAGGAGTATTCCGCTATAAATTAACGAGGAGAATGAAATAGTGAGAAACTATATTGTTCAGAGTGATACAAATCTTTAAGGCACAAAACATTACCTTTTCTGCAGGAATAAGTTGATAAACACCAAATCGTGTTGCTTGAGCGGTTGACACCTTAAGAATAGTGGGCAGAACACCTCTATATAAGCCACCTAATCCAAATTCAGAAGTAATAGATTTTACACCGTGAAAAAAAGACTTATATTTAGGTGGCCCATCAGTGCGAAACGCATCTTTATGTCATGTATCAAATTTAGTGTATATAATATGGTAATTTTTTATCAGAAAACGTTGAGTATGCAAAAAATTCTTTTTTTCTTTTTTTCTTACCGTTGATAAGACGAACTTTGATGGTTTCCTGAGGAGTTGTAACAAATATTGCCTCCATCGTTCCTGCTCCGAGACCAGCAACAAAACCTTTTGCTTTTCCAAGGCCATACTTATCTTCTCCACTCGGACCGGTCAAGAGGCCTGATACGGTTTCAAAGCTTGCAAATCGAATCGAAGCCTTGGGGGCCGCAAAATAAACCATACTAGGTAATCCTCTGTAAAAGCCAAAATATCCCGCTTCGCCCCAAGTGCTTCTGATTATATCCGAAGCACTCATGGGTTTTGTTGAAAGCTGCATACTTGTCTTAACATATTCCGTTGGATACTATAGGTATTAATTGGAGTGGTGAGAACCAATAATTATTATTTTTACATTCTATCTGGAATTTTGAAGTTTTCTTACCGTACAGCAAATCTCTTTGAACGTTTTTTGTGATCATTTCATGGAGGAGACGATAATATTGTGTCAGCACTTAGTACTCAATTGAATTTGCAACGAATAAAATCTCGCATAAGCAAGATAAAGCTCACCAAAAATTCCGGCTGAAGCACCAGCGACAAGAGCTTTCCCTTTATGCTTTGGTTTGTTGACAGGCGCCATAGGTATATAATATTTTTTCAATTTCAATTGAAGTTTAAATGGTTGAATTCATTGGCAAAAGAGAACAAATCTTTTTTCTGTGAAAGATAATTGCTCGTAAAAACGATATCTACTTTTACTACCTATACTAATATTGCTATATAATCTCACCGCAGATCCAAATATAACGGTGACATCAAACAAAAAAGATATGAATTGTGTTACACTTGTATCTGAATGAAAATATTTATTTTGAAGCATAAGGTAAGATATATGTTATTTTCACTTACATACTTATGTACTTTCGTAGGTACCGTAATTATGATGTTTGTAGTTTGTTCTACGAAAATATTATATACGTAGGTAGAATCTATGTACGGTAGCTTCACTGACGACCTCCATTTATTTCGATACAAGAGGGATAGCAAATTATACGCTATGTGGCATATATTATTGTTCCCAAGACAACATAGTGCTCAGGATTGAGATTTGAGAATGAAATCTGAGCAGAAAATTTAGAGGGCTCAGTAGTAAAATTGAAACGAGTTTGGTATGCAAAAGGAAAATAGTATGCTCTAAGTACGTGCGTCACCATATTTGCCGTGAAAACACCACATTATGTTCGTTGTTTTTATACAGAATTTCGAAAGACAAAAAAGTAAATGAGGCACCATTCCAACCTCAAAACCATTCTAAAACACCCCTTAATAAGTATGAGATCGTTCACAAAGGAGAGAGACCTCAAATTAAATTCCAAACAAACTGTTCCGATAATCTTTTTTGTTTTAATGCAAAGTATATCCTTACTATTGATAATCCTACCGACAAGCGCTTTCCAACAGCAATCACACCAATCAGTGATATGTAGAAGTTCTTTTGGCTCTTGCGGTCATCTTTGGATGGTCGCTAAATCTGAAATAAGCAAATCATCTTCCAAAGATACATGGACATGGCGATTAGAAGAATTGAAAGAATACAAAGATTTTCACGGACATTGCTTAGTTCCACGAAAATATAAGGAAAATCCTGGCTTGGGAGATTGGGTATCGAAACAAAGAACGATGTACAGACGTCATTTGCAAATTCCCAACAGTCCCAAGCATGAAGCATATTGTAGAAATCAAGATAGGATAACAAAATTGGAGAAGATCGGATTCGTTTGGAGTGTAGCACAGGAAAAATGGTCTACTCGCTATAAGGAACTACAACAATATCATAACATACATGGAGATACATTAGTACCGAGTTCCTATAAAGAAAATCCAGCTTTGGGTAAGTGGGTATCCATGCAGCGAAGGCTGTATGCCCAGCAACAAACGGAGTCGAATTCCAAAAGCTGGATATCCTTGGATCGGATAAAAGCTCTGAATAAATTGCATTTTTCATGGGAAATGAATTCAGAGGGAATGCTTTCTTCACTTCGTTGGAATCAACGTTTTGAAGAATTGTGCCAGTATAAGAGCGATCATGATGGTGCAACAGATGTTCCCATAGATTATCAAACAAATCCACAATTGGGCATTTGGGTAAACAATCAACGCCTTCAATATAAACTACATCATGAAAATAATGAAAAAAGAGAATCGAAGTCTATATCCATGCTAACACAAGAACGTATACAAAAGCTTAAAAGTATAGGGTTTAGCTTTGATAGACATGAAGATAAGTGGAATCAACAATATAAGAAACTACAGGAATTTCAAATGATGAATGGACATTGTCTAGTTCCAGATTATTATGCATCCGATTTATCCTTGGGGGCATGGGTTGCCAACCAAAGATCTCACTACAAATACTTCCAAGCAGGAAACAAAAATACATTTTTAACCCCAGAACGGATTGAGCTATTGAATAAGATCGGTTTCTGTTGGTCCAGAGATGACAATAATTGGTGGAACATGCTGGAGCAGTTAAAAGTATATCATGCTGCAAATGATTCGTTTGATATACCGTCAGCCGATTTAGAACATAGGAAAGTACGTGATTGGATTAAATATCAACGAGCGGAATATAGAAAATATTTAACTCTTGAAAATAATAAAAATGAAGATAATTACATTGAAAGTAATTATCTTGTTAGGTCTAGCAGCATGACTGAAGCGAGAATTGAAGCACTGGAAAATTTAGGTTTCGTCTGGGAAGGGATTCGAGCGCGAAGGAGGAAAGACATGGGGGGACCTAGTGTGGACGATTGGAGTTTGTTATTTAACAAATTGAAAGAGAAAGGAATCAATAAGGAAGCGAAGGCTAAGGAGCACATATTTGATGGGGAGGATCGGTTTGTAGATGGATTGAAGCATAGTTTGGATGAAGACGATTTACTGAGTTTGTGGAATGAGGAAGAAGATGACGATGAAGATGGATGGTAGTGTAATCATGAATAAAAAATTGTTTGTATCTTTTAGAATTTGCATTCTTTGAAAATTCGTCGAATGAATGAACGAATGTGAAAGAAGAAACGCTAATGAAATAAGAAATGATGATGAAAGAGTGGAATAAATAGCTAGAAGAGAATTTTTGTGGTTTTTTACATCAAATAAATACATTACCAGGACGAGTTTCTCGATATCCTCGAATAAGGTGAGACGGTCGAGAGAATACAAAGTAGCCTAACAGCAACATATGTGGGAGGAGACTGTAGGCTAATGATCTGAAAGAGACGTTCATAAGCAGTGTCAAAGATACAAAATCAAGTTTCTCTATGAACAACACAGCAAACACACACACACACACACACACACATTACCAGGATGGGTACGGTACAGCCTATCTTTCGGATTCTTTTCCGTATGCAAGATAAAATTAGCTTTTTATTTTATTATTAAACGTCAAGATTCCCATCAGTATCTGCTGCTAAGCATCTGATATAAACAGATATCATCGTTAGAAAGTAGCCAGGAGCTCACAACTGTTGGTGATTTATAGTGTTGACTAATAGTTAGTTTAACCATCGGTTTTAGTTTCATTTCTCCTTCAGTTCAAAGTCATTTATCATACAAAGATGAATGCAATTACATGGATTACGTCAACATCAAGCGTTAGTCCATAAACGATCCAACATTATTCCATGAATTCAATCCTTAAAAAACGAATTCATCCCGGAGGAGGAAACAAAAAACATTCAAGTAGAGTTGATAAAAATATTA
>Ga0209092_10000563_pt1 | contig 36877 bp, 21 predicted proteins | sample FraStrMetagenome_FD_187446 | JGI IMG/M metagenome (GOLD analysis project Ga0209092, IMG submission 187446) | Marine eukaryotic phytoplankton communities from Arctic Ocean - Fram Strait ARC3M Metagenome (SPAdes) (version 2) | ecosystem: Environmental > Aquatic > Marine > Oceanic | place: Fram...
TCCCCACGAATCCTTCCTCTTCGTCGGACGAGGATTCCATTTTGAAATTGTACACGGTCGGAGATGGATCTATATTGCAACCTCTCACAAAACGATACGACGATATGAAATTAGTATTGGATGCCCAAACAAAAATAGCCGACACGGGAGAATGGTATCATGCTCCCTTGAATATTCCGGCGGATGTCTCGGGGACCAAACCTCATCAAGCATTGATGAATTTCAATAAGAATCATCCATCATCGTCAGCAGCATCATCATCGTCGGAGAAGGAGAAAGATTGGAGAGAAGAGGTGGTCAAGATTCAAATGGCAGCTTCGATCCCTGGATATTCAGAGCCTATGCCCATGTTATTGTACAATGCGGATCGCTCCATTCGCACCTTTCTTCATCCTTCCAATGATAATAATACTCCCCAAACCGATACCCAAACCGATAAGAAGGATAAGAAGATGATTGATGGATATACCAAAATTCAACAATTATTACGGGACAATGGGAAATTAGGTGCCTTGGGACAAAGTGGAGGGACGAAGGGATATTTCCAATGTCGGATTTCTCCAACACCCCAAGTTGTGAGTATTGATGTGAGTTCCTTGGTCCATCCTCCTCCCACGTGGTAAGTAAAAGGATCTATGCTATGTATTGTATTGTATTTGGAGGATGGATCGATGGATGGACAGGACATATAATATAATAACATAACATAACATAACATAAAAAACAAATTGGAATTTATTTGTGTGTTATTTGGATGTGAGGTTTGATACGTAGAGTTGTTCGTAGAATTCACTATCCTCCTTTTAATATTGTTACAATTGCCATCATTATTTTGATTTTGATGATGATTAGTATCTTCCATCATCATGCTCCAAGAAGAAGAGGATTTCCAAATCACATTGACACGCATCAAGATACTCATTGATGCCTTTCGTTCCTTACCTTCCTCCACCTCTCTACTCCATGATCATCACCCTCCCCATAATGACAATCCCTCCATGACATTGCTCCAAGCAATGATACATCATTTTGAGACACACAAGGTCACCTTCGTCACTCCTCCTTCCTTATGGTGGGACATAGCAACCACCACATCTCCTCCTCTTCATTATCTCAATGAATTCTACAAGGCGACCATGATACCCCTCCTCCAATCCCTGGAAACGTCCCTCCATGCCCTGGATCAACTTCCCATCCAACCACCACCACCAAGAGGAACACCACGTCGAAAGACGTCTCCTCCTCTTCCACCACCGGGAATGATCTCCATTGCTCAATATACGGACATTGCCTGTCTCTTGGAATATTATGTGTATTTCACCAATACCCTCCTCCACCATCTCCCCACCAAAGCAACTAATAACACAACTACCACTACCAAAGCAACTACTACCAAAGCAACAAAGGAACAGGAGAATTATCTACCACGTCAACTGCAACGTCGTATACGGACCCAATTGCCCAAAAGTCTACGAGGACGGATGTTTCCAGGAGTTCAACACTTTGTGCTACCATTATTGTTGTCCTTCTCCTCCTCCCCATCTCCATCTCCATCATCTCAGGATGTTTCGGATCGCCATTCGATTTCCTGTTTTGCCAATATCATCACCCATGCCCGTTTTCGTCCCATGCTTTTACCCCGCCATTTGTCCGATGTGTATTATTTGGAATTCCATCATCATCATCATCATCATCATCATCATCTTGATAATCCTAACAAAACTTCCTCCATTCTCCCACAGTATTTCCCACCCTTGATCGAAGGAACCATCGTCGCAACCTCCCTCCAATCACTCTTATCCATCCATCCTCCACCTCCGTGGCTTACCCATCCAACCTCCTATTGGTTACATCAATTAGCGTTAGTCGATCTCCCTTCGATATTGTCCGTCTTTGTCCATGCAGCGCAGTATATTCCCGGGAAGACGGTGGAAACGGCCGCGATGCATTTGTCCTATGCCTTGATCGAACAAGAATCTCGCACCACATCTTCTCCTTCCCCACCTCCACCGAATAGACCGAATCAAAGGAATCGAAGGAACATCATTGGAGTATCTCCTTTGATTTGGAAACAATTGATGATGGCCATGTATCAAGATGACGACGATCCTTCCTCTTCCACAAAGAAGACGACGAAGAATTTGGAAATGGCAGCTCGATATGTGATGATATCGATACTTCCATTGCTTTCCAATCCTCAACGGTATATTCAGGATATTTTCCATTGGGTTCCTTCTCCTCCTTCTCCTCCTTCTACTACTACTACAAGAAGAAGTAGGACGACTGCTACTTGGAGAGGTATCCAACGATGGAGATCCTTAATGCCAATATTACCACCACCACCTTATCGAAGTCATATATGTCATTTGATATTGCAAAATCATGGATTGGAGATTCTTCTTTCTTATCTAGTGAATCTTGGAACCACGGTGGATCAGTATGATCGACGAATACAAGGAGAACAATTAGTACAGATTCTTTTGGACTATAGTATGGACGATTCCTATTTTCATTCTCATTCTTCCACTACCACGACGACTCTAAGGAGACCGAGGAGGAGGAAGAAGGAGGAGGAGGAGGAAGGTTTGTCAAATCATCGATTCGTATCTGTGAAAACCACAGTTGTATATTTGGTAAGATGGAGGAATGTCTTGTTAAAAATATCTCATTGGTTCTTGTTTTGCGTTGAAATGTCACATATCCTTTGACTTTTTTTCTCTTTTTTTTCGTTTTCCTCTAGATGAAAGCATTAATCAATTCAGTATCCGAATATTCCACAACTACAACTACAAATACTACCTCGTCGACCATTCCAGAAGAGTTACTCTCTGATACCGAAACGAAACAAACTTCCATCTCCCTAGAAACAATCCAATCCACATTGGAATCGCAATGCACCATCCTGGCCAATATCGTCAAATCCATTTGTACTCCCAAATCCAAGAACGAGGATAGGACCAGCAACACTCATTCCTTGCAAACATGTCTAGGATCTCAATTATTTCAATTGGTATTACTATTGAGTTATACACCCTCCTCCCACAATCCTACCACTCCAAAGAATGTACACCTTGATCCTTGTCTCCAATCTACCAAAGCTCAATGGGTAGCCATGTCTTTCTTACCAATTTTATATGAGACCTGTGGTATTTCCATTTTACTATGGGAGGAACCAAATGATGATACGGATTCTCCTAGTGTCAGTGGAATACTCATTATGATCGGTTGGATAATCCAGCAAGCAGCTTTGCAAATAGATGTGGGAAATGATCTTACTTCGGAATGGATAGATACAGCAGAGGAACATGTCGATAAGGAAGAGAAGTTTCGTTTCCACCAGCATCTAACTGGAATGTCCGAATTTTTACAATGGGATATGGGAATAGGTCAAAGAAATGCTACGTCTGGGAATGTCTCCGACGGGGAGGATATTCTGGAACCATCCACCAATATAGGTCTTGATATGTCCTCTTTGTGTTCCACAGCTTCACTTTGTGTAGGATTATTAATCGCTCTTTTAGAATTAGGTGAAACCAAACGTAATACGATGGAAGAAGATTTATTATCTTCCTTTTTACCAAGTTTGAAACAGCTTTCTAGTATTATGACCTATCAAAAAGACAAAGCTTGTCTTCCTAGTTCGGATATTTCTACTTCCGCGGAACTTGCTGAAATGGCGGCTCATGCATCGGTATTAATCGTATCTCGAAATTTGGACAAACAATCGGAGCACAGTGATTCATCTTCCGAAAGGAAGGTAGATTCAAAGGAATCAGAGAATGGTGTCCATTCCTTGATTCAAAAAGCAATCCTAGATTTGCAATCTGAGATGCCACCTATTCGCGCTCGTGGAGCTGTATCCATTCTTCGTCTTGCTCGTACCATCACCGCTACCAACGACGAATTGTATCTGACATCAATGACACAAGATCAACCTTCTAAATCAGGTTTGATAATCGAATTAAATTCTTCGGACTCTTCTCCCATCAATGTCATGAAACCCAATTCAAGGAGAGATAACGAAAACGATACGATTCAAGATTTGCTAAAGGTCGCCATCTTTGCCCTACGTGATACAGAATCGTATGTATATATTGCTGCTATACAAGCAGTGTCAGCAATTGCCGATACTCATCCATCATTTGTACTTCCTATATTGGCAAAGGGTTTAACTGTAGGGACATTATTTCTATCTATATCAGAGGAGACCAATTATCTGAGTGAAAACACACAGAGGACATTGACAAAAAGCCAGAGAATTAAAATTGCCGAGGCCATAATTTTTGCCATTAGGCGTAGAGGTGAGGCAATTTCACAGCATTATAAAGGACTGGTAGTTGAATTGCTTCGTGCATGCAATAGCAAGAGTATGAATTCTGTTGATGCGTCAAAGACAACTTCAAATAAAGAAACTATCACGAAGATTCAGACTGAGACGGAACTCTTTTTTAAACGAGGAAGTCAAACTTTCGATGATGAAGATGAAAATGATATGGATGAAAGGTTGATAAGATACAAAACCGGTGGCTTAGTATTTGATGTAGAAGAAGAAGATGTCGTCAAATCCTGTTGTTTTATGTGTTTATCAGAGATTATATGTATTCTACCTCCACAGCTTCTGGCACCGCATTGTGCAGAAATAATAAATCTTTGCAAAAATTCTTTGCAATTTGATTCTTCTCGTCCTATCCGTAGAGCTGCATGTCTCCTTTCTGGTGATTTGTACAGATCAATACTAAATCATCATCCTAATTTTTCAGAAGCTTCATCTGCTGAGAACCTGGAAGATTCTCTTTTTATTGCTGTCGAAATGGTGCTCTCCAACGAAGAATCCCTCTTTTTATCATTGCAGCAATGCTTTAATTCGTTTAATGCTTCAAAAGGAATCAAGCCCTTATCAGATCCGTCAACCCTTACAAGATGTGAAGAAGCGCTTGCTACAAGATCTATTTGCGAAGAGCTTGGCATATTATCAGCTGCAAGAGTACTTGCGAATTCAAAAGGCAAATCACATATCCCAAGAGTTATCCAAAATATGCTTGGTACTGATGAATCCACGAATACAGTTAGGAGCATGAACGGCTTAAAAATAGATGATGATCTTCATTTTCTCGGGTAACATGGTTTGCATTTCTTATTTTATATGCTCGCATAAATACCGTATTAAGTTATAAAGTTGATATGATCATTTTTTATTATATCTATTACAAGGATATTTCAAAACTGACCATACAAAAGTCAGCTCTGCATGAGCAAACTTGCGTATATACTTATGAATTTTTAGATATTACAAATCCCATACATCTACTGCGCCTCCGCCGTTGTTTCCTGTGTCGTCAACAGTATCTTTTTTGTGCATAATTAGCTTTTGATCAAGTCTTTCATGTTTGTCTTCCCAGTCATCATCACTATCGTCCCAACAACCATTTTCGTTTGCCAAGTCTTTCAAATCTTCTTGAATTGACTTGACCTTTATCATTTCATTTTCTTCTTCAAATTCTTTTTCAGCTCGTATATGCCCCTTAGCGTTCTTTTCTGCCTTTTTCAGTTGATTTGCTGCCACCTCTCGTTGAGCTTGTTGTCTTGCCAAGACATCCTTTAACATTTCAGCAGCTGTAGTTCCACCTCTTACTCTCCTTAGCTGATCTGCATCGTATCTTCCTCGTGGGATGCCCGGTTTATCCATATTAACACCATGAGCATCAGCCCAAGCTAACCAAGGCATCCAGGTTTCCGGATCACCTCTTCGAAGAGTAATTTCATTTCCAATTACAATAAGAGCGCGGCGTGCACGAGTGAAACTAACATTGACTCTCCTCCAATCACTAACAAAACCTACAGCCCCATAATCATTGCTTCTTACGGCAGAAAAAACTACAGCCTCTTTTTCTCTTCCTTGGAATCCATCAGTTGAACTTACTTCTACAAAAGGTGGCCTTTGCACCAGCTTCCTTGTCATTCGACGTATTAATCTGACCTGTGCTGCGTATGGAGTAACAACAGCAATATCGGAAACAGAGCATTGCCCCCCTTGCAGCAATGCTTCAACTGCATCACATGCTGCAGCTGCTTCAGCCTCATTCAATTTACTCACTCCATCATCCATTTCTATTCCATGATTAACAGGCATAAATGCCACAGGAAACTCCTCCCTTGGCCATGGAAATCCAGCCAAAGGTCTACGTTCTGGTGGACTCACCCCATTTCTAAGTTTTCCGCCATAGAATAGATCGGATGGGAACATCGCAATACTAGGATGCATACGATACTGTGTGTCCAGCATAAAAGGCGGTACCCCACAAGCAACCATCCTGGAAAAAAGTGGGACACCCAATCCTTCCTCCTCTGCTCTTGTGCTAAGCACTGTGGGAGGCAATTGGCAATGATCTCCGACTAAAACAAGCTGTCGACAACCCCTAGCTAAAGGAACAAGAACTGCTGGCTCCGTTGCCTGAGTTGCTTCATCGACTAGCACTCGTTCAAAGGTCATATTGTCTAATATTTCGCTACCGGAACCAATGCATGTGCAACAGATAACCTCAGCATTTTTGATCGCTTTCAATTTTTCCTTGAAAGCTCCTCCAGACGAATTATTGTAAGAATTATTATTTGATTGCGGTCTGTCAACACAATACCTCAATAATTCGGGTCGAATAGCTTCTGGGCGACCCAACCTTATAACTTTCAACCCAGCATTTGCACACCCTTCTACTAAGTTGTCAACAGCAATATTGGAATCAGAGGTAGCGAGAATAGGATTTCTACTTTCACTTCTTGCAGAAAGTCTCGCCCAATGCTGCAAAATCCTGATTGCAACCGCAGTTTTTCCTGTTCCAGGAGGTCCCTGTATTAAAGTCAGGCGATTAGTCGCTGCACCCTCCACTGCCAGTCTTTGTGACTCATTCAGTCCCTCTAATGCACCAAATTTCTCTAGAGCTAATTTGCAAGATGCCCGAATGGCATCTTCATCCCCATTGTAGTCATTGTCATCCCATGGTACAGCTTGGGCGCATAATTCAGCTGTGCTTGTTCTCATTGGATTTCTACCATTATTACGGGAGACGTTATATTGTCCATTTGCGGCTCCTAGTAAGATCATATCAATATTTTGGTCCATTGCAGTAATAGCTTGCATCAGTTCCGGACAAGGTCTCCGATTATCTCGCATCACATACTCATGTAGCCCAGCGATTGCAACAGCTGCATTCAACTGCCGATTAAAACCCATCCTGTTTGCTAATTTATCAATACGGTATACATTACCTTCAGCAGGGTCCGTCAGCATAGCATGCAGCTGTGCATTTGTCTTATCCTGTAATTTTAAATTTAATGGTTGTGTTGATGAGACAGTAGCTTCAATCATATTCCTGTCTAGACTCTCTGCTGACATTGGATATGGTCCTGCATAGGGTAAAATTGAAACTGCATCTCCGGCTTGAATGCCTCTATTTTCCAGCGTATCTGGAACAAATATTCCCAACTGATGACCCGGATGAACCACAATTTCTATTACTTTTTTCCCCCTTCGTAATGATGCATCTACAACACATTGAGCTGAACGAACAAGCCGTTCACATGGAGCAGAACATATACGATCCCGTGCTGATGTTGCTTCTTCAATGAATTCTAATGCAATTCCTCGCACGATCCGTAAGAAATAAGTTCTAGTGGTCGGATACTCGAACCCTGTTGCAATACAAAGTGCATTAATCATGTCAGCAGCCGTATACGCAGAACTATTTCTTAAATTCTGAGGTAGACAACTTAAAATCTTTTCTGTTTGCATTGCAGAGAGTGTACCTGGAAGCGTACACTGTCGCAAACAATAAAGTGCATCATCAAACATAGCTGCCATGACATAGGCTTTCATGACGGTTTCTAAGACACTAGCTTCCAATGCATAATTTCTGTACTTTTTATCATGAAGTAACTTGGTAAGACCATCTGGATCTGAATTATCGACGCATGCGCGGACCTCTCGATTGAATTTTCTTGCTGACTTTTGAGCAGACGCTTTGTCATTTTTGTGTCCCTTGGATTTAGATTTACGACTCTTTTTCGATTTGGTATTATTAGATGCTTTTGTGGATAAATTGCTACCACTGTTTTGTGCAGAGGAGGATAGAGAGGCGGTGGACGTAGATTTTCGTACCTGTACAGAAGTAGATGTTGTGATAGAAACTTCTTGAGCTGGGAGGGTTTTCAATACAGAGATGGTAGAAAGGGGTTCTGGATCTTTTTCAACTTGGCCATTTACTTCTGGAGTAGGTTTTTCTTCTGTTTCTATCTGCTCACTTATTTCATGTTGTTCATCGTCTTTATGTTCTTCTTTATGTTCTTGAAGAAAAGTTTCTACTGTTTCTAACGTTTTCGCATTGTCTCTTGTTAATAATACAATTTCTTTTCCATCCCCTTTCTTATAATCAAATTTTTTCTTTTTCTCTGATTTTTTCTTATTTCTGATTGGTTTGGAGTCTGTCTTCTTTTCTTCCCCATCATTGTCACCATCAATGTATGGATCTCGGTCTTCATTATCTACAGCAACAATTTGTTTCTCGGAAGAAATGTGATCCTGTGTTGTTTCCTCTTGATCTGTATCTCCCATATTTTCCCAATTCATGTCCGATTCTTCCTTCGTACAGTCCTCTATTGATTGATTCTTTTGCTGCAATGAATCTTTCGGAATTTCTACATCGAACAAGGGAATGCTATCAGGATCAACATTTGTTTCAGTTTCTTTCGAATGATCCTCCCCTCCATTTTCGTTAGGTAATTTCTCTTGCTTGTTATGAAATCTACCTCTTCCACTTCTATCTCCTCTACCTCTCCCCCCTCGGCTACGACCACGTCCTCGACCACCTCTCCCGCGTTTGCTATTTTTAAAGTTTCCATCTCGTTTGTGACTAGAGCTTTTTTTGCCATTACTTTCCTCAGTCGACTCATGTTTACTATCATCAACACCACTAATTTCCGCCTTCTCCACATTTGTAAGATCTACTTCGTTAGAATCACCCTTTTTGAAATCTTCGCGATTGGAGTTGTGGCGACCTCCTCTCCCGCCTCTTCCAGATCTTGATCGTCCTCTACCTCGACCTCTGCCTCGACCTCGACCTCCGCCTCTTCGAGATGAGTTTCTCTGCCTATTTTGTTTTTTTGGTTCTCCTTCCTGATTTTTAGATTTATTATTGGAGCGGTCATTCTGAGACAGCTGTTGACCTGGGTTGTTGTTGTTGTTGTTGCTAGACTTGTTCTGGATCTCCATGGTCTCGATTCACATTCAAATATAATTATTCACGATAAAAACCCCTGTTGGAGAGAAAACAGTAACAATACCAAAAAAATGCTAAGTAACATAAAAATTGCATTGGATCCAGTATACGTATGTAGGATAGATACTATGCGCTCATGGGTTGTGGCTCCTTTGTTCATACCGTGCTCATAATTGCCCGTTAATATTTATTAGATATTATAGGACAAACCAACAGAGAGAACGTTGGTTTCTGCTGTAGCTACGATATAGTAGGCATTCGAAGGTGACAGAGTCATAAATTATTGTGATACCTGTTGTTTCTACACAAATCAAACCGTACCACCAATCGATACGTATGCTCTAATAGTGACTATTAACGAGGATTGACAATACATTTTCGTTCGTGGAAACAAGTATCATTGCCTTCTAAAAAAAATGATGTAGGCAATCATTTGATGACCTCATAACAGTTTTAATTATGCCTTCTTGATCAGCAAATTCCTTCCAAGAAAAGAAGTTTCTTTTCATTGTTGTGGACAGTATTAACAGGTTCAAAAACAAAGTGAAAGTTGACCAAAAAGCTTTCGAACTATATTTTACAAAGTTGACCATTTTATGCGATATAAAGCATATACAGTCGTTTAGAGTTTGGCTCTCTCAAAGTTCTTCCTTCATTGGATGTTATAATAAGACATTACACAACAAGAAGGCAAAATAGTATTCGAAGAAAAGAAATGCAATATTCATGTGTTGGAATTGAAGAAAAGCATTTGATTTCTCTAGAGAGTAAGGCGAGTTTTATAAAATTAAAGTCCTTTTTCATTATTTCAAGAGTATAGAATAATCTAGTGTGGCTAGTAGACGGTGTTGAAGCATAAAGGGATATGTAACGAGAATGAGAATAGTGAAAGAATCATTTCAAACTTTAATTGTGAAATGTTGATGGAATGACAATCGTTTCTTATTTTTTTTTAAATGGTTCAAATTCAAAAAAAATGCTTTAATTAGATCTCTTCCATGTTTAAGCCTATATAAAAATCTAACCAAGCTAAATAATGAATCATTCAATCAAACATTACTTTATCTAAAAATACTACATATTTAAATTAGGTATCTTCATTTAGAGACAGACATATCTCATTTAAATATCGTTTTTTTTAAGTGAGAAATATAGCTACGTAAGCACTTCGTCAATTGGTCAATTCTTTGTGAGCGTAATCAAGTGAAAATCTGGTGTTAAATTGAAAATTCCTTTGATATCTTCGAGGTTACTGCTGCTTCAACGAAATGGCAGCAACCACCACTGTGGGGCCAACTAATGGTGATGGAGATGATGGAGCACTTCGATTCGAAGATCTCACAATAGATGATGATCTGCCACTTCTGGATCGCATTGTAAGGTACTGCCGCAGTGCAATAGCTTTGCAAAGGCTTGTTCATGTCAAAATGCTATCAGAAACGGTTATATCTTGTGGGTAAGTCAAATTGGACATATATTTGTAATCTTACCCAAAGAAAGATCGCATATTTGAAAGGGTTCTTTACATATGAAGAAATTTTGCTGACATTTAAGCTTTTGATACCTGGCCTTTTATTACAAATGCAGTCCTGATCCAACATTGGAAAATATTTTTCAATTGTTCCCCGCTCTAATGAATGATCCAGAGAATATTATTAGACAGCATCTTGCTATTCAATTACTTCCGGTTTGTCTTACGTGTATCGGTGTCCCACTTACTGAAGAAGGCGGGGCACATATACCACCCGCGCCAAGAAGTGACTATTTGATTCCAAACAATAACGATAAAATATCTACATTTTCGGGGAAATTTTATGAGAAAGGATATAAATCAGTAAAAGATTTTGCACTTCCTCATCTGTCAAAACTAGTTTCGGATGTCGATCATGATGTGCGCAAGGCAGCATCTGACACAATAGCAAGTCTAGCTGCATACTTGCACAGCTCCGATGTTACTGATTTAGTACTACCCATAGCATTCCGTCTTGCAGATATCACCTACATCAAATCTAACCCGGCCATCTCTGCAGATGCTGAAGATTTGCGTATCTCCTCTGTGACACTTCTTGCTGAGCTTTCTCGTGCTGTCTCATCTGAAATATTGACAGAAAAAATATTGCCAACTCTCGCACCCTTATCTCAAGATTCCGGTTTTCGGGTCCGTAAGGCGGTTGTGCAAGCAATTCCACGTGTGATTGCATATGCTGATTTACTTGACATTAAGACTTATCTCTTACCACTTTATGATTCATTAAGTCGTGATGATATGTATCGTGTAAGAAAGGCATGTGCTGAATCAATGGTAGAAATATCAGGTGGAATTGTCCTTGTGTCGAACAGAAGAGAAGATATACAATTGAATAATGTTTTACATTTGCGGCGAACAGTTTTAATTCCTGTTTGTACGCGGTTATTAGGTGATAGTAATAGATTCGTTAGGCATGGAATGATGCAATTTCTAGGACCTTTCATAGCAAGTTTCTTTCCTTTAGAACATATATCTTCCAAACTGTCGGACAGTGAACTTCCTAATTATTTCCCACATTTATCTCCTTCTTTTTCTAGTACAAATCAAACAAATGAGACACATTCAGCACTAAAGATAGCTTTGACATCAGACCTGATGTTACTGGATCGAGTATTTCAACAACGAAACTTACATCCACCAAATGCGGATGATCTTGACCATGTCATCAAAGAGCTCATTCCACACTTTTCTTCAATGGCAGTGTTGCACTCTGGTGATGCGAATACAGACGCGGAGATGCGAGTTCACTGTGCATATTCTTTACCTGCTGCACTTATTTTGTTAGGAAGGGAAGAATGGGACCTATTGCGAGGATGTTTCTTTGCATTAGTCAATGGCAGTGGAGGATCCTTAGCGGGAAATGGTACTACATCTGTACCATCTGGGCCAGGTGCCCCAGTTCTTGCTGCTAAACGTTGCCTTGCTTCATCACTTCACACACTTGCTCATATTCTTGGACCTGAAATTGTCGAAGCTGAATTGTTGCAAACATTTTCACAATCTTTCTTACGTGATCCTGATGAACATACGAGACTCAATACACTGAAAAATCTATCCTCCTTTTTGGCTGTGCTTACACCGAAAGCGCGTGAAACCTTTTTACCAGTCCTTCTTGAATTTAAAAATAGTGCTTTGAATCAACGATTAAACTGGAGGTTGAGAAATATCGTCGCTAAGCAACTCAGCTTACTCATAACTCTTTTTGATGCTAAAGTTGTCAGAACATACTTGATTCCATTAATGTGCGCCTTTGTAAAAGATTCAGTTGCACAAGTTAGAGAGCAAACTTTTGTATGTGTTCCGGTACTACTTCTTGCTTTTTCTCCAGAAAAAATTGACAATATAGTTAAGGAAACGCAGTATTCTCATGAACGAACCAATGAGGATTTACAGGAATGGGCTACGAGCGTTGCAGGGGATATTGTAAAATGGCTTCGTGAAGAACTTGGCAGAAACGAAAATGATTTTTGTATGCGACAAGCTTTTTGTCGTATTTGTGCAGCTATAGCCATGGCAATCAACGAAGATCCCGATACCACGGAGAGAAAAATAACAAAACACAATCGAAATGATAGTGATACAAATTCAACCTTTGGTGGTACTGGTACTGCGTACACTGATGACGCCTCAAGTATGGGAGATACAATTGCGAGCAACGCTGGATCAATTACTTCATCAAAATCTAATAGATACACGATTACACGAAAAGGAAGGAAATACTTGCATAAAATATTGGTTCACGATCTTATTTCTACTGCTCTTAGGATGAAAGATGATTCTGTATCAAATGTTCGTTTGACTCTATTCAAGTGTTTGCGTGTCATGCCCAACAGTGTACGCAGCCTGCTCGTTGTTAACGTTGCGATGCGACAACTAGCAGAAGAACTAAACACATGGGATGTTGCAGAAGGTGGGGGATGGAAAGTGGAAGCACCAAATTATCCAAAACAAAGCAAGAAAAAGAGAAACAAAACGGCAAACGAAGAGTCTGATGTTACAAAAACGAGCAATTTGTCTACGCCAAAGGCATCTTATAGTGAGGGTCATGAAGGTAAACAATCCTCAAGTGTTGGGCGAGCTAAGGCAGCTTCATCTCAAAGTAAAAAAAAGAATGATAGCAGTACCAAAAATTTTGACGAGACAATGGCGAGTATCTAATGAATATTTGTGCTAGAAGTTCATTGTATTTATTTATATTTTATTTAAGTGATTGCTGCAATTTAAAGCATAGTCCAAATGTTTGAATCCTTTGGTATCATTGTGTTTTGTGTCATGTCTAATTTTTTTTTGTTTAGTTTTGATCGTAATTATACTAAGTAAGCTTAAGAACTTTGTAAATTGCCTCTGTTCAGCTATATAAGATGAATTTGAGCATATAGCATCGAACATTGATTTTCTTTGTTCCGCGTGGTTTTCAACATGTTGTAAGTATGAATTTCTTTTTTCTATTGTCATAGTTTATTCAGATTTTCCAAGTTCCGTAATGGTTCTCAATAAAACGTATGAATTTCCTTTTTCATTCTTCTTTTTTTGGTGTAAGAACCATTGAAACCTTTGATTATTAAAGTTTTTTATTATCTATATACACCACTGTCAATCTAAAACTGCTTAAACAGAGGGACTTTAGCTTTTTTTTTACTACAAGAGAAAGTTTTATTTCTAAAATTGGTAATTGAGAGAATAGTACTCGTGGTAAATTCATAGATGTAGTACATGTCCTAAAATTTCAATGCACATTTCATTCACGCAAATAAATTGTTTACTGGCCATGAAACATGGTGACTTTGTTTCATGTTGGTGTGAACCAAAGAATACAAAAATCCTCAAACTCAACGGTCCAGGGATAAATTGCATTTGATGAGAATTTGATTTAGATCGGCTACATCTATTCTTCAACTATTTGTTCCTATGCAACTACAAGAGAAGTTACATGTGAGCTTCTCCTATATGGATATCAGGAGTTCTATTAGCTTTATCTAAAATAGATAAATACATGTGTAGTTATGATTTGCTAACCGAATCATTCTTTAATGCATTCTATTTTTGGGAATTTATTTTGGCTAAATTAACCTTTGACAATAATCAGTCGCACTAAAAAGACCTTTTTAGCTTTGTATTCTTTTATAACTTAGATGAGTCCATAATTTTAATTTTTATTCCGTACGCGTCTAACAATATCAAATACGATTCCGTATCACAATTCTACGTAGAAAATATAGACTACACATTTTAATCCCATTGGTTAATTTCATCATCTTTTCACAATTTTGCGAAGAAGCACAAGTCCAAAAAAAAGGAAGAGTGTTTAGCGGATAAGACAGAAAAAAAAACGATACAGCATCCAGTCCATTACATTACTTCATGAGAGTTTTTAGTAGAACGACGGGTTTTCTTTGTTTCATTGGACTAGCAAAATCTAGTCCAGACAACTCGACGCCAGGAAGACAATTGCAAAGCGTGGTAAGAATCAAACCCGTAAAGGATGAATTTGGGAGCACATGAGATCCTCTCCTATTACTTCTATTATTGTTTATATCTTACACATCTCAAATTTATTTATCGCTTGTTTCTTGTCAATTGCAAAGATTGATCCCCTTGATTTCCCTATTTGGCTCCAACAGTCTTGTGTAGACGGAACTAGCCCAACCCAAGAGGCAGGAAGAACCACTTCGATGTCAGCAGATGGAACTTTAATGATACAAGGAAGCATGCAAGGAGTAAAGCTCTATGGTCTATCTGATGATGGAACTGGAACGCCAGGATGGGATGAGCTTTATGATTTCACGCCGTTCTTAGATAGTAACGGAAGTCATGATTACAAGGCGGTCCTTGCAGATTTGGGAGATCGCGCAGTCATTGGAAGTCCAGGAAACAACGAGAAGGGAACCGATAGTGGATCGGTTCAAGTTTTTGAAAAAAAGAATCAAAAAAGAACAAATTGGGTTCAAATTGGAAGAACCGTTACTGGGGTACAAGGATTCGACTTGTTTGGTCACGGTGTCGATATAACAGAAACGGGAGATAAAATCATTGTTGGGGCCTACGGTGTAAATAAAGCGTTTGTATACAATTATGAGCCTCAAATTACAGTTTGGAATATGGTTGAAAAACTCGAAGGAAATTCAGGAGAAGGATTCGGATATGATGTAGCAATTGATGGGGTTGGTGACAAGGCCATTGTTGGAGCCCCCTTTGCTAACAGTAATCAAGGATACGCAACTGTAAAAGATATCGTGGCCTTCACCTTCAGTTCACGAATTGATGGAGCATCTGCCAACGAGTTTTACGGAAAATCTGTTGATATTTCACGCAATGGATTTTATGTTGCTGTAGGTGCTCCTGGGAGCGATAGTGTAGAAATTGAATTGTTCGACCCAAACACTGTCCAGTGGAGTAGGGTCGGACCAAGACTTCAAATAGACAATGAAGAGTTTGGTAATGCTGTATCACTTAGTAGTGATGGACAGTATCTGGCTGTTGGTGCCCCCCGTAACGCTGAATTTGGTCCCCTCTCTGGACACGCATATACATACAAATACAATCCTACTTCTAATATGTGGGATGACATAGGCGAAGAATTCTTTGGAGATGAAGCAGCTGCAGAATGCGGAAATGATATTTCTCTTTCACCAGATGCACTCACAGTAGCTGTTGCTTGTCCTGGAAAGACCACTGTTGGTGGAGGACAAGATAGTGGACAAATTTGTATCTATGGCCGATATGATTTTAGCTTCCCTTCCATGATGCCAACTATTTCGACCATGCCCCCCACAGTCTCGAGAGCTCCAACAGTGTCTCATTCCCCGACTGTGTCCTTCATGCCAACTATTTCAAATGCACCTACTGTGTCAAGTCCGCCAACCATATCACATTCTCCAACAATCTCATTTTCTCCTACCATATCTTTTGTACCAACTATATCGTTCGAACCCACTGTTTCTTCAAAGCCAACTACGTTTACACCTGCTCCAACACCTAAAACTCAGGTAACTCCTAGGCCAACTCCTCAACCTGGCGCGCCCACTGCAACTCCCACTATTTCCTTTGAACCAACAGTATCTTTTGCACCAACTATATCTTTCGAACCCACTGTGTCTCATTCTCCCACAGTCTCATTTTCTCCTACCATATCTTTTGTACCAACCGTTTCTGTTGCACCGACTAATATGCCATCTATCCCACCCACAATCAAAGCGCCTCCTCCTCCTACAGGTACTGGAACTCCAGCAACACTACTTCCTACTGGAATTCGTCTCGTGTTCAGTGCGGTTTTGGCTCTTACAACGTTAGGAGCTGCCTTCACAGGAGGTCTTTGCTTTGGGGGTGGAGCCCTTGGTGCAGGAGGATTCCCAATATGTTGTGTCTACTTATTTGAATGGTTATATTACTGGGATTGGAGAAGATATAATTTCTGGCATGACTGGTTTCATAGCGAATGGTGGTGGTATTATTGGCATCACAGTAATAATAATGCCGTTGCTGCAGCAGTTTAAATGGGCAACTCGGTTAGACTACATATTATGACTAAAGCTTTTCTTTTGTTTCTATAATTTTATATTAATGTGCGTTTTTATTATTCAATAACTGGATCAATCGATTAAATTAAGATTACAATGTGCTTGATCTCATTTTTTACACGCCGTACGATATTGGTAACGATGTTAAGAAAAAATATCATCGTTCTACAACTGCTTTCTCTTTCACATATATATCGTCATTGGATGTTGTTGTTGTCATGAGATTCATTTATAAAATAATAATAGTTTTAGTAATATTTTTTTGTGAACGATTGTCATGGCAAAAGCATGATTGGCAATCACTATCCAGTCTTAATGTAGTATATATTATACGTAGACCCAACGGGCACTATGTGTTCCATCCTACAGCAGTTCGAAGAAACATAGAAGTTCATGCAAGACTGAATTCGTTTAAGTCTAAATTAAGAAATCTATTTTAGTCCTAATGAAGCGTTTAGCTCTTTCAATAAGATGACGGTTGAAAAGATCTATTTAAATGAAATACGCTAAATTAATCATATCAAAATATACTTAATTGTATGTAACAAACAGTGTAGATTTTCTGAGCCACCTTCACAAAATCATGTCAACAACAAAACAATTTTTTTAATTTAAACAATGATATGGTATCGGAAAATTTTGATCATCTGCTTTGTCACGAGAGAAGCATGTTCAATCTTAATTGCTGTGAGTAAGATGTAGAAACATAATTGAAGAACGTTGTGAAAGTCCAGATCTAACTTTGCATCATGTTTTGACCAATATCTCGAACAGGAAACATGGAAATCTGCGGGAGAATGCGTGGGTGGAGAACTTCCAAACACAAATACGGGACGTTCTCTTTCCCTTTCTGAAGATGGGAAGCTCATGGTCCAAGGATCTGCTAGAGGTGTCACGCTTCATGATTATGATCGATTAATGGGATGGGTAGAAGTTTATGATTTCACACCAATATTAGATGATAATGGTAGTGCTGCCGTCCATTATCAGGCTGTTATTTCCAGCTTTGGAAATCGCATAGCCATAGGATCTCCAGGAAATGCGGAAAAAGGTTTTGATAGTGGATCTGTACAGATTTTTGAAATGGGCGATGATATGGGAACCTGGACACAAATAGGAAGAACCCTAACTGGTAACCAAGCGTCTGATAAATTTGGCTTTTCTTTGGACTTATCGGACGACGGAGTAATGTTAATTGTTGGGTCATATGGTGGGGGTATAGCGGAAGTCTTTGAATATCAGGATCATCTTAGTATATGGGCCATGACTGACTTGCTTCAAGGAAATTTTGAGGATGGATTTGGTTATTCAGTAGCAATTTCAGGATCTGGAACAACTGCTATCATTGGAGCGCCTTTTGCAAATAATAATTCTGGATTTGCTAGAGTGAAAGACATTCAAAATTTTTCATTTATTTCGCAAGTTACTGGTCAATTCCCAAATGACGAATATGGAAAGTCAGTGGATATTTCTCATGATGGATTAACGGTATCAGTTGGAGCACCAGGAAGTGATAGCGTTGAAATCGAAATATATGATGTAGTAACAAACTCTTGGAGTAGAATAGGAAGTAGGATTGAAATATCAAATGAGGGTTTTGGTACAGCTGTATCGTTGTCATCAGATGGATCCTGTATTGCTGTTGGTGCCCCACTAAATTCTTTTTTTGGTCCTTTAGCTGGTCATGCATATGTTTTTGAATTTAATGCGTTGACTGATACGTGGGAAGAGATTGGTGAGGACTTTTTCGGAGATGAGGCATTCGATGAATGTGGAGCCGCCGTTGCGATATCTTTGAATAAAAAAAGAGTTGCTGTTGGATGTCCAGGTGCTACCACAAATGGAGGACTAAATGCGGGTTCTGTTTGCGTATATCAGACACAACCTCCAACAGGGGATGATGATGATTTCTTATTCCCTAGTTTGATACCAACAACACCACCATCATTGATTCCCAGTTCAACTCCTTCTTCTCTCCCAACTACTGTTCCCACTTCCTCATCTAGTATTAAACCATCGATATCATTTCATCCTACTAATTTACCAAGTATATCTCATGCCCCTTTTTTCTCGAACATGCCATCCAAAAATTATCCACCTACCCTTTCCCCAACAAAAATAAGGTTACCAACGATTTCACCTATGCCTACAATATCCAAAGCACCATCATTAAGACCGACAGATGCTCCTAGTACTTCTGTTACGCCATCGATTTCAGCCATGCCAACTGAAGCTCCTTCTACCGAACCAACTGTTACGGCTCCTCCTTTTGCTTCTGACGCAGGCACACCGCCTACATCGCAGCTTCCTTTTTCTATTTCATTTATATTGAGTGCAGTTTTGGCCCTTACAACCCTTGGTGCTACGTTTTTTGGAGGAGTCTGTTTAGGAGGAGGAGGAGTTTTAGGTTTGCCTATTTGTTGTGTAGCTATCATGGACAATATTTATTTTTTTCAAGAATGGTGGCATAGCGTTCAGTAAATCAAGGCCATATTTTTGTGTTTCCAACTTGACTTGTGATGATATGTCATTGCAATTAGGATCAATAAAATTAAATCCTTTTTTCTTTCTCTTTCTGACGTGCGATCCATATCTTCATCGAAATCAGATATTTTTTCTTTAAAGTAGAATCTTTCGGATTTAATTTCTTCGTGCTATTGTCTTATTTGTCAATTGGAAAGATGTGGAACATCATGCAAAAAATGTGAGGACATATTGATATCCTTGTTCCGTGCCACCTTGGCATTGATATCTTTTTTCATCGTGAGATTCTTTTATTTATGACGTCATCATAAAAATTGGGAATTGAACATCCATAGTTTTGACGTAGAAATCATGTATATGTAGTACCAATAGGTGGATATGCATATTATGAGATCGAAAATTGTACAGCAGTGAGAGATATTGATCTTCAAACAAAATAGTGAATTTTAGACCACGAAATTCAAATATGATTGCTGATTTGTTTCTCAAAAAGGAGTTGTGCTTTGCCAGTAGCAGACATCTATTTTCTCTTAAGTAACAGATAACGTTTCTGCGTAAATATTATACAAAAATGACATACAGTCTCTATGTATTCATTTCTATCTACGAAAAGAAGTTGTAAAACTAATATGTGGCATGAAATCATTACTACTCTAATTTGAAGATTTTCTCATGCTCCTATATTTTGTCGTAGAAATACTTAGAAGTAGGTAGGACAGCCACACATCTTTCATAATCAATATGGTCAAAAATATTCTTCACTTGCTCTGACCATTAAACATAAATTTTCTGCTCTTTGACGGTGGATACTATAAAAATTCAATTTTATAAAATAAAGAAGTCAAGTAAAAGGCAAAAATAATGTCTGCTTCAGAAGCTGCAACAAAAATGGCAGCCTTGCTGTCCACCCTATCTAATCCAAATACGGAAGCTATTCGGGCAGCCGAAGCAGAACTGAAACCAATTTTGAAACATCCAGGGTCTGTACCAGCCTTGATGGAAATTCTGTCAAGTTCAGGAACTGAGGTATGTATGTTAAAGGTTTATCATGGATTTAGTACTGACCTCGCATTTTGTGAGTGGAAAGGTAAAACTAAGATGATTTGCTGATGCAAGAAATGGAGTGAATTTAATTTTTGATTTCTCACATGTAATGTATATTGTTGTTATTTTTTGTTCACTCCATTTACAACACAATCTATCTATTTATTTGTACAGAACGAAGCACTCAGACATACAGCTGCAGTTTTGCTACGAAAACGTCTTCCAAACCATTATTCTGGGTTTCAAAAAGAAGTTCAAGATTCTCTTAAAGCTCAGCTTCTTACCATTTTAGCTTCTGAATCGTCACGAACTGTCCGTCATGGTAAAGCATCGGTGGCTGCTGCAATTGCCAAAATTGAAGAAGCGCAATGGATGGAATTATTTCAATTTATCTCAACAGCTTCCCAAGATAAAAATCCTGAAGCTCGTGAATTGGCATTTTTCTTACTTACCGAAATGACTGAAACTGTAGGAGACCATATGAAAAACGATTTTCCACCAATGGCACAAATGTTTGGATCAGCTCTTGCAGACGCAGATCATAAAGTACAAATACAATCCCTTCGAGCTCTTGGTCAACTTTTATCTTATTTAGCAGATGAACCAGAGCTGGATCATTTTGCAGCTCTCATCCCTAATGTTTTGAATGTAGCTGGTGAATGCTTGAAACGTCATGATGAGGAAACTGTCAGTGTGACTTTGGATGTCCTTTATGATTTGGCATATAGTCCCAGTATAAGTGTTACTAGCCAGTTAGTACCTACCGTTCAATTCTGCCTTTTAGTTTTAGGAAACAACGATCTCGAGATGGGCGTAAGAGATAGTGCAGCGTTGGTAATTGCAACTTTGGCTGAGTGCAAACCAAAGACTTTCGGAAAAGAAGAACAACTTTTGAGCTTTGTTATTGAATCTTTGTTTGTTTTGATTGAAAATTGCAAGGATAGTGCTGCTGGAGCCTTGTTTGAAAGCAATCCTGCCTGGAAAGAGGATGTTGACGGGGGTCAATTAAATGCTGACGAAGACTACGATTCTCCCACTGAAACTAGTATGGCACAGGGGACCTTGGATATGTTGGCATGTGAGCTTCCGAAAAAGTATATTTTCCAACCTGTAATTACCAGATGCATAAATAGATTGTCAAGCCAGCAAGCAAATCAACGTAAGGCTGGAATCGCATGTCTTGGTGTTATGGCTGAGGGTTGCTCTGAACCAATCAGGCAACATTTGGCTGATGTTATGCCTCATGTACTAAATGCTGCTGGTGATGAAGATGCACAAGTAAGGGAATGTGCATGCTTCGCTCTTGGTCAACTAAGTGAACACTGTCAACCTGAAATTTTGAGTTACAGTTCCAGGGTTCTTCCTATTGTATTCGCTCTTTTGGATGATACCACTGTTAGTGTTCAAGCGACTAGCTGCTACGTTTTGGAAATGTTCTGCGAACGGCTAGAACCTGAAGGTATTCGTCCTCTGTTGGATCCATTGGTTAGAAAATTGGCAGGTATGCTGGAAACAACTGACAAACGCAGTGTACAAGAAATGGCTGTCGCTGCCTTGGCTGCCACGGCAGTTGCTGCAGAAGAGGAATTTGCACCTTACATTGCAGGTGTGGCAACGTTGATGCAAAAACTAATGTCATTAGCCGATGAAAAGATGTACTCTTTAAGAGGAAGAGCATTGGAATGCATGGGGCATATGGCTATTGCTGTTGGCAGAGAGCATTTTCGTCCTTATTTCTCAAGCACAATGGTTTGTGCATGCGAAGGTCTAACTTTAGATTCCACAGATTTACATGAATTCGCTTATGCAGTATTTGCTAACTTGAGCAAAGTGATGAAAGAGGAGTTTGCCCCTGTACTAGATGAGCTAGTCCCTCACTTAACAAAGGCTATAGAACAGGATGAAGGTCAACTTCAACAAAAAGCTGAAGAAGAAAAGGTACGTTTATTTTTAATTAATGAGAAGAAAATGATCTTTATTTTGCTTACAAGTCAACACTGCTTGGACTGAATTAGGCTAATCGTGAACTCCAATCTCTTTGTTATGTGACTCCACAGTTTTCTGGTCTTGATGATTCTGACGATGAAGATGGATATGGAAACTATGTTCTCCATGTTAGAACAGCATTGCTAGAAGCTAAAAAGGGTGCAATTACTGCACTTGGAGAAATGGCTGCTCACACGGGAGCTGCGTTCGTGCCTCATCTTGAAACCTCAATGAATTGCTTATCCAAATCTGCTGAAAATTGGCACCCTCTTATCAAATCAGAATGCGCAGACGCTTTTCCATCCCTAGTAAACCCAAGCGTTGCAGCTAATCATGCAGACGGAATCAATTGGACCAAAGGAGATATCACAGGTCCCAATCCTTTGAGTCCACACACAAACGCAGTTGTATCTGCCGTTCTTACTCAACTCTTGAACCTTATGTCGGATGACGATGTTGATACTGTTGGAAAGGCATGTGAAGGAATCCAAGGTGTCATTGAGCAATGTGGACCTCATGCATTGTTGCCCATAGCAGAAACATGTCTTAAAAATGTACACGAGCTTATTTCACGCCAAGCTCCATGTCAAATGGCACATGAAGATGATGGCGAAGAGGACGATGATCATGAACCTTATATGACATCAGTTTGTGATCTGATTGGCGCCTTTGCAAGAGTCATGGGTGCTCAATTCGCGCCACATTTAGGGACTTTTTTACAACCTATCTGTAACTTTGCAAAAAGTTCTAGGCCACCGAGTGATCGCGCCATGGCGATTGGATGTTTGGGTGAAATTGCACAAGAAATGGGTCCCAGTATTGCTGAATTTTGGCCGAATGTGTTTTTACCTGCTGTTCTAGCGGGTCTGGCGGATGAGGACGAAAATGTGAAAAGAAATGCTGCTTTCTGTGGTGGTGTCTGTGCTGAAGGTCTCAAAGAAACAATTTCTGCTCAATACTATCCCCAATTACTTCAAGCACTAAGCCCTCTATTCGGAATAGATACAAATGAATCTGATACAAGCAAGGCTTGTGTTGACAATGCATGTGCAGCTGTTTCACGTATGATCATGGCAGCTCCCAATGATATGCCATTGGCTCAAGTTTTACCTCCTGTTCTTAGATGCTTGCCATTAAAAAATGACATGACAGAGAACGAGACAGTTTACAACTGTCTTCTTGGTCTTATCAGCATGAATAATGCCGACGCAGTGGCTAATAAAACTGATATTAGAAGAGTTTTCATGGAAGCTATAGCTGAAACAAGTAAAGTAGATGACGAAATCAAAGCAAAATTGAGTACCGCTTTACCAGGACTCGCTTAGAGACCAGAGTTATCAACAATCAAGGATTTGTATGGAATAATGTTCGTTGTAATAGTACCGTGATCAAATGTGTAAAGCTAAAGCAAAGTGGAAACCCCTCTAGGATAGTGTCTTTAGTCTCTCAAAAAATGATTATTTGTAGCACTTCCAAGACCTTGTAAAGACTATAGTTTTGATTCTTCACACGATAGTTCAATACAAAATACAATTAGTTAATTATGATAAAACTTCAATGATACTTACTGATCTAACTTATTCGAACTTGATCAACATGCACAAATAATTGCAGCAAAATTATTTACGTTTCAATGTCTTTTGTCATTTTATCATTTCGTTATTTATAATGAATGCCCAGGTACTCTATGAGGGATCTACGCGTACCTTCAGATCATCTCCGAAATGTGAAACTTGAATGTACTATCACGTCTTTGTCCGTGTGCAGTATAATTCTGTTTCGTTTTAAGTCAAGTAGAGGAAGATATTTATATAAGTTTCATTGCCCTTCCACATCAAGATATGATTGGTGATAATGTACATCAACCTCTTTACTATTGTGGATTTTCCATTACCATGCAAACTTTGCTGTTCAGCAAAAGTCTAATAGCCAGGAAAGCTAATTGATGTCATCCAGCATTTGTGTATAATGTTGAATATGCTAGTACCGTCATAGATGCTGTTTGAAAGGTTTGATTTCCAGGACAGACATTTTGAATACTATCATTTCAAAAGAAGTGACAGCAAACTTAGTTTTAATGGAATATCTTCAGTTGTTTACTTAATTTTCTATGATGCAATGACAGCAGCAGAAGAAATAAGAACAAATTCTCATATTCCTAGATTCATAAAAATTCATTACTCTCATAAAATAAATGATAATCAATGATAATCAATGGTGCCAAAATGTATCTGGTCAAGCAATTGTAAATAAAATTCAATGAAAAAGCCTCGCAAATTTCTTCATCGCAATGAGGTTACTTGTCTATGAGGTAGTTACATGATATAACCAATATAAACATCTTCTTCCTCTCCCATAAAGGTATAATTGAATTCTCTCGCGAGCATATCGAAATCGTTGGCCCTATAGTCATAAGAGTCATTATACCAACCATGCCCATCTAGCAGAGGCAGCTGGACCATAATAAACTCCACTACCAATATGTACACTGTTTCCAAAATAACGATCATGCGAATTTAAATTTGTTTCTGATGCCTGTAGATATATACGTAGAACCTCTACCACACCAGATCAAAATTTGAATTGTGATCAGCAACCTATCATCTACCTTTCAAACGAATAGATAGATACACATGAATGTACGTAGAATAGGAAAGAAAACCAAAAGTTGCATCCGAGCTTCTCTCTCTCTAGATTGAACAACAAACCAATAAATAATCCTTGCTGTCCAAGACACTCTCATCCTTTCCTCGCACAAACATACATAATACCATTCAAATAGCGCTTACGATGCAGCAAAAAGGAAAAATAATATCCAATCTCCGATTTGATGAAAGAGAACAAGAGAATAGGTTAGATCAGGAGCCTTCCATAGCTTGTGATTTTTTTACACAGGAATCAGAAAAAGAGGGAGAAGAAGAAGAAGAAGAAAAAGAGGATACTTCTTCATCAAACATCACAATGCCTAATTCTACCATTGTAAATGACGAACCGAAACATGTGGAAGGATCCTGTTCAAAGAAAAAAAGCACTCGTTATCCTCCATATTCATCTTCGCAAAGCAATGAAAGTCTGATTGTGGAGGAGGAGGTAGAGGAACAAGAACATACTGAGAGCGAGGGAGTTGAGGATTATCCAGAATTACATTCTCAACCTACTTTGTTTTCCCAAACGACACTTTCACAAGATTTGATTTATTTCCATTCGTCTCACCCGACAACGACAAATTCCAATACCATCACCACTGCTGTCATCACTACAAGAAACACCACCACGGAAGCAACAACCACAAATAGTTCCATTGACCAATCAGAGAGTCCCAATTTAAATCTAGAAAAAGAATCTAAAGTAGTTATCCAATCAGATACTTCCAAAAAAATTTGTAGTTCTCCCTGCAAAACCTCAAACTCACTTTCCATCCAAACAGCAACATCCTCCACAAACAAAACAAAAAAATCCAATGATGAAACTCCATCTCAACAATTTGTTCATAAAACGATTGTCGGGACAGATCCACCTTCACCTCCCATGAAACGAATAGATAGTCTGAAACCTGTCTCTTCCATGATGACGAAATCGAATCCTCAAACTGCATTATTGAAAGAATCTACATTTACATTCTCGCAACAATCTCAAAATATAAATGATTTATCACAGGATTCGATCGGATTACAATTACATCGACTGGGGAGTGTTAATTCGTTATCTTCTATTGCTCGAATAACATCCAAACCAACAACGTTAGATCGTACAACTATTGCATCACAATTCTCCAGGATGGAATCTCAAACATCTGTAACGGATATTCAATCTAATCCTGATGGGAGTCTTTCAACTACTTCTTCCTTACCAAAGGTTCCAGAAACTATAGCCTCTCCAACACCTAATTCGGAGTCCTCTCTAGTACCACCACCACCACCATCATCTCATTCCATTCCTGTACACTCCTCACAACAATCTATATTGTTGGAAAGTGAAGATGTTCAAATTCAAGAATTGGAACATAGTGGTGCTCTCACACAAGTCATTGGATCTCAATCCACTCTCTCACAGGAAATTCGACATGAGTATTGTCCTGAGGATATGACAGTGGCTGCAACTACCTTATCCTTTGTCAAACAAAGTTTATCTCGCGGGAATAGTCATCCCACAAATAGTATGGACCGTGAGGATTTCACTGCTACTTCCAAACATCAGAATGATGATACTGCTATAGTGGAAGGGACAGAAGAGCAATACATTCAAAAATTGGATCAGAGTGGTGCCTTGACAGAAGTGGTTGGATCTCAATCTACCTTATCGCAAGAATTAAAGGAGATGAGTCCTGATTCGACATCGACATCAACATCGGCATTGGGAGCTTCCGCAGTCATTTCTCCTGAGAGTGTCTTACGGAATAGTAGTAATAAGGAGGAGATTGAAAGTGCATTGATGCAATCAAAACGAAAAGCTACACATAGGTTGGAAGATTCAAAAAGACCTTCTTCTTTAGAAACTAATTGTGAAATGTTTATTGAAGCAGGTAGGTCCACATCTTATTTTGTAAATCTTTGGGCGATTGCATTCCTTACAAAGTGTTCGTACATTGTCATACTATCATAGCTCAAATTATGGAAAGCAAAGAACAAAATAAACGACGTAAAATCTCTCAAGCAATTTTATGCAATGAATCTCTAGACGATATTCCATCCAAACCTACTCCATTCCAATCTCCAAAAGCACCTCCACATATCCATCCACCAACCATTTCAAATGCATCAACTCCATCAGATCTTCCTTCTCCGCCCAAACGAACCACCTCACGAAGACGTGCTCCACCATCAGCCTCTGTCCTTGCCACCGCCCAAGCCGCTGCTCAACTCTCACGGTCCATTCTACACAATGAACAATCAAAAAAGCAACTCTTACTACGAATGGCTTTAGTTCGTGAAAATCCACGACATGCTCGAAAAGACCCACCTCCAGGAAGCATCATACCTCCTGGGTTTTTTTGGGGTGCCTATCCCTCCCTAGAGTCTATTTTAAAAAACCATATGCCTGAATATTATGAATTAAGCACCAATCAACGTCAATCCTTAGCCCAACAGGAGTTCAATAACACGCTGGTTCAAAAGATACGGAAAAAGGCAACAGAGCAACAATGGACCTTTGATCCGATGGAATTTCACAATGATCGAAAAGTACGTGATCGGATTCGATGTTTTTATAAGACACATATTCAAAATTCCAAAAAACGATTACGAACCATGTTGAAAAATCCTACCAAAAGGGCGAATGCGAAAGCATTAGTGAAACATATGGATCTGATGGAACAGCAGCACCAAGATCCGAATGTGGAAGAATTGCATACTACTGCTAATACTACTAGAGGCATTCATAATAATGATACTACAAAATCTGGCAGTGCTACCTTAGAGGTGGATTCAGATTCTGAAGAATATGCGCAGGATCCTATGAATGTCCCCATGGATGATCATGATGTGGCACAACAGGTGGTAAGTATTATTTTTCACTCAATTTTCGAATAGATTGTTTTGCCTATTTTGAATCCTTACATTGACGGATTTTTTTTGTAGTTGGCGTTAGGATTTGTCAAATTGAGCCAAGATCCAGAAGTCAAGGCAAAAATATAATTTCATGCAATATCTGTATTTGGTTATCTAAAGCATTGTAGTATTGGATATTTCAGTATGTAACGAAATCTTTAAACTAGTCTAAGCTTATCACTTTTCAAACACTGTATAGTACCTACATCTGCTTTTCATTTTGATAATAGTCTATAGTAAATATATATATATTTATCTCTTCTCCACTGCAGAATATCCATCCAAACATTGCTTCACAACACCCCAGGGAGCGTATGCAAAAATCGTCGCTGGATAAACCGCGCTACCCCATTTAGGATGGAGTAGAATTTTACAAAAACCAGCATTGTAGGAACGAAAATTTAACAAAACTTCCATCCCATCTACTTCCGAATATACCTTGTTGTGATTATGGGTTGCCAACATTGGTAATCCCGAACAAGGATCAATGAAGTCTGCCCAATATCCACTCGCGCGAATGTTTTGACTAAGCTCTTGAGCAAATTTTAAAAACTGATTTGGGTTGGGATATAATATAGGGTGTTGCGTATGAGTGCAAAGTACGATATGATCGATTGGAACGAATCAATGATTAGGATGTGTGTATATTCACTTACAACATTTAACAAACGGTCTTTTTCAGCTTCAATATGATCACCAATCGCTACTAAATCATGACGTGCCATTTGGTTCGTCGGGATTGCCAATAAAATAGGAGTCTGATCCGTCTCAGATCGGATTGGTGCTGAATCATTATTTTGCATATTTTTGCATTCATCTCGGAAGACATGTCGAAATTCCCTGAGAAGTTGTTTTGGTAGGATATGGATGGAGCATTCAAGTGGGTTTGTGACTTTTGAAGAGGAGGTAGGAACGGATGATGGATCGGGTAGATAGATGCATCGTGTTCCCATAAGAGTGGAAGCTGTTCTATTCGATGACATGATGAATCAATATGTTGTTTTAGATGGCTCGTGCTAGAAAGTTATTGCTTTGTTCTGCTCGTTCTACGAGATCACAGAACCAAAATTGCGTAAGTATATCCATATGATTAGGGTTAGGGATCTAACCCTAACGTACTTTAAAAATTCAACAAGTTAATTTCTTTGGGATGATGGATTGTACCTGTAACAGTCATGATTACCTTATTCATCCTGTAATCTTTTCATGAGATACGCATTTTGCAAAATTATAGAATGTGCTATATCCGGACAAAATCCTGTGTGCTTATTTTATCTGAATATCTCTACAGACATGCATTACTTATGACAGTTTCGTACAATGGATTATTACGATCATTATAAAATATTAATTATGAGCTATGACTAAAATTAACCTTTGAATTGCATAGAAGATAGTATGATACAAAGCAAATGGTGCTGGTTTGCAAAACGAAATAAGGTCACATGAATTTAGCATATTTGGGGAGATGAATCCTCATCTGATATTCTAAACTCGTCTACTATCAATTGCTGTACCATTTCTTCATCTTCTGCCACAGTCCAAAAGACACATAAGTTGAAAATCCCACAAAAAACCCATTGTGACACACCTAGATTAAATGCCTTAGCTCGGTTTCCATGAAAGGCTTCGATCAATAATGCTGTGAAGAATGGTCCTAACCCCACTCCCAAATCATTGAAGGTATTAAATATCGCAAATCCTTGGCTTCGTTGATTGGGAGTCATCACATTCAATAACGTTGCTTTAACAATAGGTCCTGCGACACCAGTACCTACACCGGCAGTAATAGAAATAAATAGCACAAGTGATAAGGAGGTTTGAAATGTGACATAATTTAGTAAGACGTAAAACGGAATGCATCCTAGGATAGCAGAAGATCCGGCTAATAATGATGGATATCGGGGAGATTTGGCATATAAATAATTTCCTAATAATCCACTAACGAACATTCCTAAAAAGACACCTGCTCCAAAAACGAGATTGGTGGTAGTCGCAAACTTTTCATGAAAGGAATAAAAAAGAATAAGCATATTGACATGAAAAAAAATATAGTGAGCATCATGCAATATTTGAGAAAATTCACACACCTCAATCGTCATTCCTTTCTCCGTTGATAAAAAATCAGTCAAATACACATTCACGATACTCCATGGAATACATCCCGGTATCCCTTGTATCACCAACAAAAGAAATGTTTTTGTCCTTAACAAAGTACTAGCTGAAGACAAACTTTTAGTGCACCCCAGACATATTTTTGTAGCATAGTGAGATACACAAGAAAAGTATTTTGGAAAAGAATCCTCAACACTATCATGGTCAAAATCTAATTCCGTGTCTACATGAGGGACAGGATTGGGATTTTGTAAGTTTCTTTGATGGAGCTTAGATGAGGGCATAGAATGTGGTGTAGCGTTAATTTCGTCGGGAGGTGGATGTTGCTCCACCATCGTGCTATTTTTAGCATCTTTTCTAGTGTCTACTTCAATCGATATCTCACTTCCTTCATCATCTGTATCGACTAAAGATACAACAGCCCGTTCTCTCATTCCGCGCTCTGGTTCTTTCACAAAAATTAATATACAAAAGGCCATGAATAGTGCTGGTAATGACACGACTAGGAAAGGCAACCGCCAACCAAAGCTAGGACCTAAATATCCGGCAACACCCTGACCTACACCAATTCCTATCCCTGATGCCATGCCGATTAAAGCAATGGCTGTTTTTCCATCATAGAAATAGAAGTAACGCATCGGAATTAGAGGGAAAAAAATAATCTTAAGAAATAAACATTGAATGCGGGGATACTTACCACCATTGCGTTGATCAGCGGGATATAAATCTCCCAATAAAGAATATATTAAAGGCATTGCTCCACCCATACTGAAACCTGTTAATGCACGACATACATATAACCCTCGATAGGTCGTTGTCCAATATGTCGCTCCGCATGCTATATTCAAGAATCAAAAAGTAAGCATAGTATTAGGTAATCAGATTGCTTACATTGAATTATGTAGAATTTCATTACTTGTTAGACGTTGTGTGACTTACCTCCCTCGCCAAATAGAATCATAAGAACAAACAAGGGTGTTCTTGGATAAATATCGCCCAAACACCCAACGATATAACTTGCTGGAGCACCTAGTAAAAAGAAGGCGATGGAAATATCCCCACCAAGCTTAATATCCTTCTCAATATCTGTGAAACCAAATTCTTTCGCTATGGTCGACAAATTGGGTGATAACAAGTTTTGATCTGCAAATAGTAATACAGTGGAAAGGGAATAAAGGATGAGTGCCATATTATCATGGAAGGATTGAATTGTTTTCGTGAATTTGTTCATTGTTGGAGGATGCATTGGTATAGACCTTGCATCTGTAACGTCGTTCGGGATATCATCTTCACGATTCATATTTTCGTGTGTGCATAGCCTTTTATTTCTTTTCTGAGACAGAAAAAATAGCTATTATCGGCAGGTTTTTTATTTAGGTGATTATTATTTTGCTGTTCTTGTTGATACGTACTAGGGCTAATTTAGTTTGGTATGGTTCTCATTTTTTATTGCAAATCCGGTCGTTTAGCAGTTCCTTTATTAATATGGCGACACAGTTGGTCTTGTACGATACGTACGCGTCTAAATGATTGGTTAGTACCTGACTTAAACACACAATTACAGAAGGTGAAATGCTTATACTCTAGAGAGGTTTGATTCAACATCATTCTGTCTGCGAGCAAAGAATACACCACTTTTGTGGGACTGATGGAGACACTTACCTTGTAGGCCGAAAAAGTCCGGGCCCAGCCAAAGTAAATGCTTAAAATAACAGAATACCTCTAATCTACTCTACACTAGTTTTGTTGTTGTTGTTGTTTCTGCTGTGTTGTTTCTGCTGTGTTGTTTCTAGAGAAGCACGTGGCATTATTGTCATTTGAGAGTCTCCTAAATGATTGCGGTGTTGCGTACAATGGGTTTCTACTTATACAGCCTTCTCACTGTCCGTGACCTGTTTGATACTCTTCAGGACCTAGCTAGTGCTACGGGAGTGATCGATTTTATACTGAGAACTACTAAAGACGAATATATCACGATTCAGAATTATTAATGGGATTACAACCACATGACGTCACGAGTCCTGGGACATCATGTGAGTCATTTGATCCTAAATAAATATATAGGAACAAGTGGATTTAATACCAGGAAACATGTGATAAGTATATGTTCCACAGGTAGTTGAAGATAATCTACTGAGATATCTTTTTGCGGATCTATAAAATAGTCAGGTCGCATAGATTGAATATGAAAACAGCTGTTTGTATGTTTGTTATTATGATGATTAAGATAGAATAAAAATATACAAATAAACACACAATTTGATAAACTACATTATTGGAAGTGCACGTCTGATATTTGATCTTTTTATTAAGTTGATTAGTTCGTTTATTACAATACGAAAATCGTCTCATCAAACGAATAATTTTGTAAAAAAGTCTAATCTAAAACGCCACATCATGAACAAAAAACTTCGTGGGGAAGTTTCCAAGATTTTTGACACATTATATGAATCACTGAATACATGTGGTAAAAAGAAAGGATTTTAATGATTAGTCTAATTAAAATTCTGTTATTTCTATAAATTATCCAGACTTCGGAAGGGCCATATTTTCTGACACACAGCAGGCCTTTCTGTAAGGTAGAGGTTGCAGAGGTATTATAATTTATGACAGTAGTATGTATTAACACGACTATTAAGACAATTTATATTATTTGAATCTAAGAGCGTTACAAAATGATCCTATCAAACAAATAACTTCCTGAGCAAAACTCTTTTTTTATAATAATTATATATTATGTAGAACAGTTGACATAAAGTTGCAGATCCTAATGCTGCCATGGATCTACTTATATATATGCTAAGAAGATAAAATACTTCATAGATGTTATTTCTTCGTATTTTGCTGGTTTTATAAATTGTGAGCTTAATATTATTATCTCTACATTAATTATCATTTTAAAATAGAATATCCAATATTAAATTCGATATTCTTTGTTGACAATAATAAATAGAATTGGACTTATTGTCACAGATACAAGAAGTAGTTTTAAGCAGTGGAATACAATCACTTTGACGGAATCAATTACAGCTCAGTTTAAAGCTTTCTCAAGTACAAGCAGTTGTGAAAGGATTAGTATGCAACTCATATTATGATAAGTTATCATGTCTATTACCTAATGGTTCATGGATAAAGTCGCAGTGGGAGTTTCTTCATAAACATACAATACAAATTGAAAACTGGGACACTATGATACTACTCCTACGACATCACGAGGTCCACCTTACACCCTTTTTTGCAGCTAGTAATGGCGTTTCAGCTAAGACAATGCAATCTCTCAATGTGTGAAAACCATGTTTTAAGGTTTTTACTCTGTCTGATATAACAGCTGGTAGTGGAACAAATATTATTTCATCCATTCTGAAGGGTAGAGCAGGGGAAGATACAATCAGGAATATCAACGCCCGCACTATAAAGAACCTAACCCTGCTGGATGAAAAATTTGGTTGCAATTACTGCATACAGTGTTCACTAAAGCATCTCATACTCCTACATTACGGTTACCATTAGGTAAATGGTATAACCAACACCTAAAACACCATAAATGAACGATTATGAAAAATAATTCGGAATAACTTATTCAAGATGCACAAACATACTACCTTAGAACCACATACATCAACACAAACAAACATCACTTGGTTCAAAGCCACTACTGTACAACGATTAAAATCGAGCACCCTGCTATCGGCAAAGATATGGTGACTCAACCAATCAAGTAGCACATGAGGGATGGCCTCAAACTCTTGATACGAACCTACAATTGCCACGACAGGATGGTCCCCCAGATGACCTTCTCCAAGCCCTACAATTGATAAAGGCCCCAGAATGGATATACTCAGAAATTATACCTCACATCAAATCTATCTCCGTTGCCAGCCTACAATGAATAATGGAACAAAATATTTACATCGCCGGAGATAATCATATAAAACCGAAACAGAAGCAACATGGACAATACAAAGAATCTGTGGACAGCCGTTATAGAATGATCATCCCAGCTCTGGTTACCAAGAACGTAAGTATGCATATCCAGAACGACATGTATAGATGTGAGCTTTCAGGTATTCTTGTAGGCAAGTATGTGTTGAAGAACGCAATGGAAAAAGTCTTGGATATTCAAACAAATGTGACTCTCGCTTGTGATAAGGATAATCATTGGAAATTAGTGAGGCATATACATATATAGGCCCATCAACTTAACATTATGACATGGTCCGTGCAATCATTTTCATACAAAATCAATTCAATTTGTCTCTTATATTCAAAAAAGTCCTTAACATACAGATAAACTACAACCAAACCGCAAGCACACACGTCTGGAAAATTTGAAAGAACAACGCAATCTTGTAGCAAAATTGTCACATACCTCAATCAGAAGGTTCCGTCCTACAGACTCTGACCTAAAATCTACAATATATGAACATTTTATGGAAAACCTAGGCGCCTATGCTGAAGATAGGGTTGATGTAACACACAATGTTGGGGGTGGTTGTTGTTGGTGTGAACTGAATTGTGAATTAAATAGTAATTTGGTACTTTACCAAATTAATACATACTACGTATACTAATTGAACTACTTTACAATATGTTATCTACACCATCATTACATTAATCTAATAGCTCTTTGTAGAGCATACCAAATCAATGTAAGTACAATGTTTTGCTGGATAAGCACCACAACTTTGACATTCATCCGTGACCTTTTCTCTCTTGGAACATGTCTCACTTGATTATGCATCTTTACAAATTGCACAAATGTTCTCTGACATTCCTTGCTTGTGCCAACCTCTGAGATGGAGGGATACATTGGGTCTTGCCCTTGAACATGGATCTGAATCATTTTTGTTTTAAAACATGTATTTGTTTTATTTATTTATACGTTGTAACAAAGTTTTCTAGCAATTTGAACAGGATCTCGGAGCATCTTCTTTCAGGTTTGGTTTTGCTTTGGACATTTTGGCAGGCTCCTGCATGAAGTTCTGAATCAGATCTGTTTAAAAACATGTGTTTGTATTATTTATATACATTTATGGTACGTAAATAACGATTTAATTAATTTAATCATTATATTAATATACACATACTGCAGTGTATGACATACTCTCCCATGATGGATGTAGTATCATTCCCTATAGGGTTTGATGTTACAAAGATTGTAAGTGTCAGTGTCTCCACATATCTGGCTCTTACTGTGCCATTATTTCTGACGGCGTAATTCTCTACAGGTCCTTGTAGGCGTCTTTAGAAGAATCAGGTCTCCAACCTTGTAGGTGCGACTCTGGTGTTTACGATTCTCGCGATCGTTTCCGCGATTGATAAGCTTTTGCTTTTGTTTTTTGATTACGTGCCAATCAGCTTTGTGACGTGTGTTTAATACAGCATCTTGTCCAAAGACTAGTTGCATAGGGGTGAACCTAGTGGTCGCGTGGACCGTTGCCCGTGGTTCTGTACTTTCATAGTACGTATGATGTTACCAATGGTTTGATGTACGTGTTCCAGTATGGAGTTAGCTTGAGGATTTTGCGCAGTGATGGGCTTCATTGTTATGCCGTAATCATCTTTGATGAGAGTTTTAAACTCTGCAAGGAATTCATTTCCTCTGTCCAAGATAATCTTGGTTGGTTGTGGGTATCTTGTTAACCAAGCAAGCTCTACCTGATTGGACACATAGTCAGCTTGTACACCCAGTAGGGCACGGATTTCAACCCATCCTGTGGCTGGATCAATCATAGTGACTGCTTGTGAGTATACCTTCTTACCTGACTTGGTAGTCATTTTATATTTATTTCCACCACATTTTGACGTTAATTGGTATTTATCAATGAGATCTACGCATAGCGTATCCCATGGTGTAGCTTCCGCAACCTTTGGAGGGAGCTTTCCATATGAACTCTTGGTTCGTTTTAAACGTTGACACGTGTCGCATTTTGAACAAATCAAATAGTTCACCACAAAACTGAGGACCGTCTCAATGAAATTCAATCAAAGGCTCTAATGAAAGAAATACAGGAAACATGTTCGAAAGGAAAATCAGGTGTCCGAGCCAGTGATATAATTTTGACGGAGGAAGGAATAAAAGTAACATTATCAAAATCTGTGAGAGACAAAAGAGCGTTGTTGGCGAGTATCAAAGCAAGCGAGGAATACAAACTCCATGCTCAGCCTAATATGTATACAAACATGCGCCGATTGATGTAACAGTGGCTTATAAGTCGTTAAAAAAATCTTTATATACAAATGTCTTAGGTGGCTAGCGCTGCCAATCGTACTAGGCGTGTTCAGCTTAGGCGATATAAACCTTGCGCGGGAGTTATAATTAAACCAATCTTTGTGTTATAATAATAATTACAGGTACGTGCAGCATGTATCATGGTCTCTTGCAAACGAAAAGTGTAATGAAGAAACAGAAGAAGAGAGTAAGATTGTAGAAAACAATCCATTAGTACCGATGATGCAGGTACTTCAAATGTTCAAAGTAAACTCATCAAACGAATCAAAGTGAGGAAGAGAATATCACTATGTCCAATTCGGGACGAAAGTAGAATGAACGCGCGAGAGCCCCTCCCAACAATAGAGGAAGAGTAGAAGTTCAATAATCACGTAAAAAAGAAATGATAAGAGAATGGGAGGTGTAGAATCTCTCTTTGGAAAATTTCTTGTACAGATGACAGCAACACAAAAAAAGCATTTATAAACTTTGTTTAATTGTTAGTCGTCACCTCTCTAAATGGAATATTTTAAAAATCAAAATATAATGCGTTAAATGATGAAATGATTCCACTAAAATTAAAAGATATATTTTAAGATTAATGAAATCATACCAAAATCAATATGAGCATGGCAAAATATTTTTTCCATGATGAAATATAATTTGGCATATTGCAA
>Ga0209092_10000566_pt1 | contig 36754 bp, 61 predicted proteins | sample FraStrMetagenome_FD_187446 | JGI IMG/M metagenome (GOLD analysis project Ga0209092, IMG submission 187446) | Marine eukaryotic phytoplankton communities from Arctic Ocean - Fram Strait ARC3M Metagenome (SPAdes) (version 2) | ecosystem: Environmental > Aquatic > Marine > Oceanic | place: Fram...
TACAAGTCCCATAGTCATAAAAAACTCCTACTATTTGTTACTGTCTATACAGTATAGCAGGAGTCTATCTATTAGTCAATACTAAATTTTGCCAAAAAGTTACTTTTTACTTTCCATTAATGCAACTGCTTTATCGTAATCCTCTTGTGTAATTACACCTTCACGCAATAATTTAGTTCTATTGGCTAAGTGCTTTAATTGGATTTCTTCTTTGCTTCCGCCAAAGTATGCTACAGCGTGTCCTTCTTCAATAAGAATATCTGTTACTAGTTCTGCTGGTTGATTTTCCCAACGCTCTACTTTGAAGTCTCCTAAGATACGTCCGAACTTGCCTTTCATATCTTCACCCTTGCGGTCTTCAGTAGTAATAAGTTTACCACCGTCCTTCATTAGTACTTTCAAACGTGCTTTAGCGGCTTCGCCAAACAAGTCTTCTACTTTATCTCTTGTGCGTGACTCAGGCGTATCAATGCCCATAATACGAACACGCTCGTCTGTTAGTGTTACACCAAAACCTAGATCAATATCTACGTCTACTGTGTCACCGTCTACTACTTTAATGACTTTTACATCATATTCATTCTTTTGCATTTTGATTCCCTCTAAGTTATAATATGCCCACATTATATTTAGTCATAAAAAAAGAGCCCTAAGGCTCTTAATTTAGTTTATGTGTTTTAACTTAGAAGTTAAACGACAAACCTGCTTGTGGTGTCCAGTCTTCTGCGTCTGTGTCATAATCAACACCTGCACTTAGTTCTGCACCTGCATAGTTCATTACATACTCACCACCAACGTGCTGTAGTCTGTTATCATCTGTACCGTTGATGTATGCTGATAGGCCGCCAGTTGCTACTGAACCTTCAAATGCCCAATCTGCTGCATCTGTATCATATGTTAATGCACCGCCTGCTGTCATCATACCTAAGTCTAGGCCGCCAACTTCTGCACCAATTACTGTGTTTTCAGTTGTGCGGTTGTAGTCAGCACTTGCTGTTACGTCTACAATACCTGCGTCTACTGTGTATGCACCTTGTAGGTTACTTACTCCAGTTACGTCTGTTGTCCAGTCAGTTAAGCCTACAACTACACTTGCACTACCAAATGACAATGCTAATGATTCTGTCATTGCTGGTTTTGCTAGTGTTCCGTCAGCTGATGCATTTGCACCTGTTTCTGGTAATAGACCGTTGTCATCACCAAGAGCTACGCCTACGCCTGCTACTGTTGTTCCTACTGTCCAAGTGTCTAAAGTCAAAGACGAACCGTCTGTTGCTTTAAAGTCTAGGTCAACTGTTGCAAGTGAACCTGCATCAACATCTAGTTCGATGCCCATTGTTCCTGCTGTCTTGCCTGCTGTTGTTTCAGCAAAGTCTAAATTTACTGCACCTGTGATTACTGGACCCATTACTGGAGTCTGTGTTTTTGTTACTGTTTCTTCAGCCAATGCTGATGTAGCTGCCATTGCGGCAACCATTGCTATCGCGAGAATACGCATTTTTACTTCCTTATATTATTATATTATATTATTTTTCTGCGTGAGCTTTGGGGTGGGAATTGTTTGCTTCACACTACTAGTTATCTAATACGCACTGTTTTTGTGCAAGAGTGAGCTGTCAAAAGAAAAGAGTGTTACTTTTCAGCAACACTCTTCCTGCTATGTTTGGTAACAAGGTCTAACTACCTCGTAGCTGCCCTTAGGCTGCTAATGAATAATTTGCGTTTGCAATTATTAAGTTTGTTCGCGTTAACCGAGCTTACATCCGGGCAACTCCACTCTTCTACTAATCCGCCTGTCGATCCTAGTTCAGCCCCATCAAAAATACATTCCCAGTTTATCAGATCTGTTGCTTCTGCTATACAGTAAGCAGAATGTACTTTTGGTGGAGCTGCCGGGTACCGCCCCCGGGTCCAGCTCGTCGTTTGAATTGCTTCAACGTTACAATACTATTTATAACACAAGTAATACTAGATGTCAACCTCTATTTCAATAATAGAAGTTTGTTCACCTTTCTTTTTTAGTCTGACCATTTCTGGATTTTCTTCTATACACCAAAAGTACAAAAGAAGTATTACATTTGTGAGTATGCGTTTATATGTGTAGGAGAAGTCCTAAACACGATAAACCAACAACAAATTCAATCTTTTCAAATGTAGTCATATCTATCTTCCTTTTTGTTATGTTATAACATAACATAGGTTACAGATTTTGTCTACCATTTTTGTGATTTAATTCTTACATTAGATTGTTGTTGGCGTAATGCATTCATAATTCTAAATAATTTTTGTGTTTTAGCATCTGATTGCCAACCATTTTTTCTATCAAATGTCTTTACGTATTCACATGCCTTAGCAAACTCATCACCAATTAATTTTTCTAAGTAATTTAAGTCTTCACTACTCAGTCCCTCTAGTCCTTTTGATAACATTTTAGTCTTTCCTTTTCTGCTAATGTATATGCTTCTTCGAATCCTTGTTCATATAAATCTAAACATTGAGATTCATTATTCCACAGCCTTTTAAAATAGCTGTCAAAATATCCTTCAATTATGTAGTCTGGTTCTGATTTTGGAATGAGATGCCCTTTAACGATCCAGAAGTATCGGTTAGCTTCCTTACGTACATACGGTGAACACATAGTGGCTTCTCCTCTGTTTTGTTATAAGTGTATTTACTTCAGAGCGGTATGTGATGCGCTAACATCTGTGGGTTTTATTCCATTATTTTTCTAGTGCGGGTCGGCTTCAAATAGGTCTTGGCGCCTGTTGATTGTATTGTTCGTTTGTCCCATTCATCTTGTGATAAAACATGAGTCTTAATTGTTATATCTTTATCTGTCAACGGAATTATATGCAACATTGGTAATCCAAGTGGCATTATAAACTCTTGCTTTTCATTTGGTATTTCTAAGAATGTATGCAAATGCAAGGAGTGTTGTGAGTTAAAATCAATTACTCCTCCAGCACTTGTAAACTTGTTTATATATAAAGGATTAGCATTTTCAGTCCACATAGGACGTTGTAATAAAAACTTTACACCTGTTGATTCTTCTACATGCCAAGGTAGTACAAACTTCATATGTGTGTAACCTTGGAAGCCTGCATACTGTCCTGGAAAGTGTGATTCAATACTAAAAGGTTGATCGGCACTATGAAACGAGTATCTTCCGTCCGGATTAACAATTACACTTGCATCTACCCAAAGGGGTGCAATGAATCCTGTTTTGAAGTAATCTGTTATACCAGGACAACCTTTTACAGTACCTGATGGTATCGAATGTGTTTCATTAGTATTACCATTGTACTTAGGTTCTGAAACAACATTATGTAACTCTTTTATCCATTTAGGATAAAATTTCATTGCAGGAGCAATTGGTGCAGTTCTTGCAATCATTTCATCGTATGTGAAACAATCAACTGTTATCTTAGATCGTTTGTTAAAGAAGATCATTTGCTACCTCTTGCAATTCTGTTTCCATTTCTTTTATTAAATGATCTGGTATAGATTGATCATCAAAGTCAAAGTGGTAACCTGTTAATATATCTATCCATGACACATCATTAAATGCCCAAGGTATATTTCCTTGCCTATTATTCTTGTTTGGCATCTGTTGTTTGTATATCTCTAAACGTTTTTCTAGTCTAGGATGTCTCTTTCGTATAGTTTGGTATCTCCAAAACTCTGTATCGTTACGATGACTTAGTGCGTAATGTACATCAATAAAGTCTTGTACATCTTCTATGAAGCCCCGCATGGATCCGTTGTAGGACATTCTAACACCACTATCAAAGTATCTGTTCCGCAATGTTAATCCTAGCATTTGTGCTGACAATACAAACCAACTTATACCTGTGGCTTCTAATGGTTCAACAAATCCTGCACTTAATCCTATTGTTACTACATTTGACTTCCAAGGCTCTAATAAACTATCTGATTCAAACTCAACAGACCTTATATCTTTTTTAGTTATTGCACCTTGCCAGTAGTCAATAAAATGATCTATTGCTTCTTCTTTCTTACAAAAGTCTGTGTTATAAACACAACCACTGCCTATCCTTGATTCTAACGGAATAGTCCAACACCAACCTTTGCCCCAAGCGTCTGCTTTAGTATAAGGTATAGGTTTAGTTTTGCCATAAGGTATACGTGCAAACAATGCGGCATTGACATTACCTATATATTCATCTGTCTCAATATTGCCTATTGCATCTGCAAGTACTCTACTAAATCCTGTGCAGTCTACATACAAGTCACTTTTAATATCTTTACCGTCTACAGTGATGCAATCTATTTTGTTGTTACTTTCGTGCAATACATAATCATCAAAGTCAATTATCTCTACAGAGTTAGATAAAACGTTCCGCAAGTATAGTGCCATTTTGTCTGCATCAATGTGTAGTGCGTAATCCTTGTACTCAGGATGCACTCGCTTGTAATAGTCTTCAAGCGGATAGTTGTTCGGATCACGCTTGTGCATTACATTATAGTGATGCGCTCTTGTGTAAGTACCTGTCTCTGTTAATGAAGTAAACGGATGCCAAAAGTATGTACCAATAGTATTCCAATTAGCGTAATATATACCTTTCTTTTGTGTAGCACTAACTTGCTTACAAAAGTCTTGTATGTCTATGTTACAATGTGCTAATAGGTCTAGTAAGTCTGGCTGTGTACTTTCGCCGACACCTATGTTTGTGTGTTTGCTGGATATAGCAATTGTAATATGTACTTCAGGTAAGTATGTGCGCAAAGCAAGAGCTGTTAACCAGCCTGCACTACCACCACCAAAAATACAAACACTGTTTAACTTGCTCATACTGTTATTTCAATCTCTGCTTTTGATTTAGTAAATTCTTTTTCAGGCTTAATTGGCTCTAACCATGTGTCAGCAATATAAGCACGAGGACTTGGTCCTAGTTGTATTGTTAAGTCTTCTGCTTCAATCCACCAGTAGTTGTCTGAGATCGGAGCCATACACGGCATTCCATTATATTGAAACTTTTCACGTTCTGTAAACTCGCCAATGTATTCAACTACCCGTACAATCCTACCAATGTTAGCAGGATTAACTGAAAATAATATTTTTGCAACATCACCTGCTTCACACTTCATTCTGTTTCTTTCTTCTTTTTCTTGCGACCATAAAAGCCGCCTTTAATTTCAATGTTTTCTGTTCTAGCAAAAGGCTCGCATTGTGTAATCTTTCCGCCCTTCTTTAAAAATTCTTCTACTGCTTTTGTTGATTCTTCATCAGTTTTTCTTGGTGTTGGATTCATAGTCCTATCAGTCCCCATCCGTGGTTTGCTATTGCATTTAAGATAATAAAAAGACCAACAAGTACTTCAAATAAAACTATACCAGTTCTAATGACAGCAACTTTGTCAGCCTTTCTATCTTCGTCAAAGGCCTTACTCCCTAAGGCTTTAGCCCAGACAATCCACATTACATTGCGTTCTTGCGTTCTTGGATTTCCTTTCTTCGGCCTTTTGTTAACTTGCCGAGGTCTCCGAGTGCTGAACGTGCGCGGGTTGCCGCTGCTTTTACGTTTTTAGTTTCCCACGCATCGTGTTCCACTAGATAAGCATTAAATGCTTCTACAATTTTCTCATGTTCTGTCATACATTTTCTCCTGTTATATGATTATAAATTTCCTTCCAGTTAACTACTTTAGTCATACCTTCGGGGATGTCATCGTGCATGTTAAACCCATGCTCAATCAGTATGGGTGTCAAACCTAATTCAAGTCCACATACTGCGTTAGATAGTTTGTCTTCAATCCAGTACAAGCCTGAATCTCTGTATTGTTCAAGAGCTTCATCTTTTTCTGCTCCTGTACCTAAACAAACTAATTCTTCAAATGCTGTTTCGCCGAACAGCTTCTCTAAATTCATTTTACGAAGTTTGTACGCATTTTTATCTGTAGATAAAGATGTAATACAACGGAATACATATCCGTGTTCTTCATGTAATCTCTTTACATAATACATTGCATCACGTAATGCTGGTAGAAAACCAATTGCAGCACTTTCGTTAAACTGCCTAATTAGCTTATGCCCAATGTTATTAGATTCTAAGCCAAATCGCTCACTGATATCATATATCCAATTAGCATTTTCAACTTCAGTATGTCCATGCTGTTGCATCCAACAACTAAATGCGTATTCCCAATTAAGGAGTACACCGTCTGCGTCTGTTAGTATTACTTTTTTATTATATTTCATATTGCCTCTTTTTGTGCCTGATTTATATTATGTTACTAATATAGCATACAAAAGAGGCTTTGTCAACCATTTAATTACATTGAATAGCCGTTTGACTGCAATACAGTCTTATATTGGGCAAATTGACCTGTTCTACTGCCGTTTGGCCCCCATTGACGCTTGCCGCCAATATCTACATGACAAAAACCATTGTAGCAACCTATACCAGTAAATCCAGCATCAATTGCTTTTTGTATAAAGTCAACACGCCCTTGTACACTAGATGTTCCCCATTGTATATCAATTGCTTTGCGTTGTGTATGCATACTCTGTTTTGCACCTCCAACACTAGCATTATACTCTGGTGTTCTATATGCACTGTTTAATGTAATAGGACGTCCTAGTGATTCTGCAAATCTTTCTGCTTTAGACCATACTTCTTCTAATACTCTTGGATTAACATGTGCTTGTACTACAATCCATTGTGATGTAGGCCTTGCTACTGTACTGTCAACTGATCCGTCTGCTCCTGTAGATGTATCACTTCCTGGTGCTGGTACTGCACCATCTCTACCATTAATAGGACTTGAACCACCTGGTGATCCTCCTCCATACTGTTCAAGAGCTTCTAATGTATCTGGATTCTCGCCAGCTGCTAATTCCGCTGCTCTGCCACTTAGTATTGCTCTTGCTTCATCATCACTAATGCCTTGAGTATCTTCAACTCCTAATGCATCTGCAACTGCTCCACCTAGTGTTGGGCCTCCATTAACAAACACATTCTCTGATCCGCCAACAGCTGAATCTCCTCCTGTATCTGTATCGCCTACTCTATGTACTTTTGCCATTATTGCGCCCCTGGACTATAATCTGTAGCAGGAGGTGATGTTGTTCCTGAACGGTCAGCTGCTCGCTGTTCATCCACTGATCTTGCAACTATTTGACCAGTTGCTGGATCAACTAAATCTGCATTTGGATTAGCATTTTGCTGTGCTGTTTGGCCTTCTGGTCTTGCAAATGGCCAACGTTTCTTTGGTGATGAAGCATTAGGTATTCCATCTGGTGGTCCTGACGGTGCTCCTGGCGTAATTACTCCAGTTGATTCATTATCGTAACCTAGTTGCTCGCCTAGTGCAAATGGTGTTACTACTGTTGCCGGTCCTCTAAGACCATCGTCTGGCCCTGCTACTCCTGCTGCCTCCCAATAGTATTGTCCACTTACTCTTATCAATATTTTCATATCTGCTGGATCTTCTGTAACTCCTAGTGAAGCAAGTATTGTTGTTCTTTCTGTACTCAAGTCTGCATTACTATCTCCAGTAGGTGCTGCTACGCCACCGCCGTTAGTCGTTTGTCCACTGTCTATCATCGCGGCAACTGCTCCGGCTGCGTTTGACCCTGCAGAACTCATTGACACTGTTAAAAGGGCTCGTTGGAAGTCGTTGAGTACATTACTTGTTGCTATTCCAGACTCTGGATCTTCTTGTAGTCTGCGCAATAATCTAATGTCATCACGTATACCTGTAAGTGCTGTAATAATCCGATTGTATTCCGGAGTCATGTCTAAATGTTGATACGGTGCTGGCATTATGCGTTATCCCTTGGTGTCATTAAGTCTTTTAAATACTGCGGAGCATTAGCTGTTCTGGTTGAAAGTCCTGCGGATGCACCGCCTCCCCAATATCTATTTGATAATATTCCTTGAATTGCGCCTTGCTGTTGGCCTGCCCAAGCAATATCAACATGTATGTTTCCGTTTGACATATAGCCATTACCACAACCTACTCCTGTTGCGCCTCGAGATTGACATGCTTGTATAAATTTTGTTATGATAGGAAGTTGTGCAGGATTGTTTGTGTATAGTCTTGTGCCATCGCCGTCTAATACTCTAACATCTGCGGCATAACCTTTGTCATGTCTATTAGAGCCAGTTCTATTTCTGCCCTTGATGCCACCTTCACTAGTCGGAACTTGTCCTCCACTTGTAACAACAACATCAACTCCTGCTTCTTTTGCTGCTTCACTAAGTAGATCAAATAATTGTTTTTGTATTGGTAAGTTACGTACTCCGCCTAATGCGTATGTTACATTGCCGTTACCTGATCCACTTTCAGTTACTACTTGATCAAGTGGTACAGTGCCTTCGTAGTATGTCGTTCCGTCCTCGCCTACAATAGCAGTTGATGCTCCTGCGCCACCGTAGCCAGCTGTTTGTGCTGTTTCTACTTGTCCGCCTCTAAAGCCGCCTGCGTTTGTATTTGAATTTCTTATAGCATTATAGTTAGTTGAACTTGTATTACCTAAGTCAGTTGGATTACCTACTTCAGCGTTTACCATGTTAAGTAAATCAGATTGTTGTAGATTAACTACCATGGCAGCAGCCTGCGCAATATTTGCAGGATTGTTTGCTACTGTGTCTGCTTGTCGTTCGTATATACCTTTTGATCTATCCTCGCCTCTATCTGTGATAATGCGTAGGTCTGCTTGTATATCTTCAAACAAACTTGCTATTTCAGCTAAACATGCTTGATGCGATAAGTCATGATCAATGTGTACATGATCGGGTGGCGAACTGCCTGGATCCGTATCTACATCCGGATGGTTTACTGTTGTTTGGCCTGTGCCTTCAACTGTTGACTGTTCAAATATATTTGCACCAGCTATGGACATTCATGTACTCCTGTTGTTACAATATATTTATCAGTGTTTTTAGACCATTTGTATACTACTGGTTGTCGAAACGTATTGTTTTGCAATATCTGTTTCAGTTTTAGCAATACAACTTACTGTTGCTACTAATAATTGAAACTTTGAATCTGGTGATACACTGTACATGTACGGTGCTAGACCAAGTCCTTCAGCACCCATAATTAATACCATAGGCTTCTTTAGGGTAAATTTTGTTGTAGATTCATCATCTAGGCGTCCTACGATTTCTTCGCCTGAACTTAGTTTTAGAGACACAGTGTCTCCTACTTTATATGGTGTTTCAATTATCATGATATTGAATGTCCTGTTCCGTTGTATCCTGTATTATCAATGTATTCCATCATTTGTTCATAGCCGCCTACCTTTTCAAATCCAACGATAATTTGTGGAAAGGTTCTAGCTGTTGGGAATGTTTCAAATAGTTCTTCTCTTGTAAAGTCTTTGTTTAGTTCTTTGTATTCAAACTGATATCCTCGTGTTTCTACAAATGCTTTTGCCTTTGTACAACTTGGACAAGCCGGTTTGCCATAGATTGTTATCATAGACTGAATCCTTTAATAGAGTCTGTTGTTACATCTTGTTTAATACCGCCAACGATATAACTTTCAACTTCTGTTTCCTGTGGAGCAACTTGTAGCCCTGAGCTACTTAACCAATGTTGTGTCCACGGTAGTGGGTTAGTGTTTACTGGCTGATCAAAGATTGCGTTAAAGCCAAGTGCTTTAAGTCTGCGGTTTGCAATATATTCTACATATTGGTTAAGCAGAGCAGCATTAAGTCCAATCATTGATCCATCTTTAAATAGGTAGTCGGCCCAGTCCTTTTCTTCTAGAACACATTCGCGCCACAGTTGGTATACATCTTCTTGACACTCCTTAGCAACTTTAGCCATCTCTGGATCGTCTTTGCCTTGTGCCCACAACTTCAATACGTGTGTGCTTAGTGCTAGATGCTGTGCTTCGTCACGAGCAATTAATGAAATAATCTTTGCAGAGCCTTCCATTAGTTTTAGTTCGCCAAAACCAAACGTACAAGCAAAACTTACATAGAAACGCAATCCTTCTAAAATGTTTACAGTCATCATTGCCATATAAAGTTTTTTCTTAACTTCGTATGCACTGCCTTCACCTCTGTGATTAAATGCATCAGCGGCTTCAGTAAACTCATCATAGTGTTTAGTAACACTTGTTGCACGAGCGATGATCTTTTCGTCATCTAAAATAGTGTCAAACACTTCTGACGGGTCAGCGTACACGTTCTTCATAATATGTGTGTAGCTACGTGAGTGAATTGTTTCAAAGAAATCCCAAGTAACAATACAGCCCTCTAGTTCAGGAAGTGAAACATGCGGCAAAAATGCTAGGCATGGACCACGTCCTTGGACACTGTCAAGTAGTGTTTGATATTTTAAGTTAGCAGTAAAGATATGTTTCTGCTCTGGACGGAAGTTAGCAAAGTCTGCTCTGTCTTTTTGTAGACTTACTTCCTCCGGGCGCCAAAAATATCCTAGCATTGTTTGATTTAGTTTATCAAACACTGGGAACTTAAATATATCATAACGCTGTGTGTTTTGATCTGCTCCGAAGAACATGTTCTGTTTTGTAAAATCTACTTTTTCTTTATTAAATACGGTCTTCGCCATCTTACTTCCTATCTCTGTGTGTCTCTTATATAATAGTAACGCAAATACGCTACTTAGTCAACCATTAAATTGCACATGCATCGCAATCTTCTTCTTCGCCTATTAGGTCTGAAGATGCTAATGCTTCTTCTGGCTTTTCATCTTCTAGTTCACTTGGATCAGTTTTATAATCATAAGTGTTTTGGTAATAACTAGTCTTCCAACCATACTTGTAAGTATTTAACAAGTCTTGCATCATCACACTCATTGGAACTTCGTTGTTCTCAAAGTGTGTTGGGTTGTAACTCCAGTTACCACTGATGGCTTGATCAAAGAACTTCTGCATTACTGCTACTACATTGATATAACCTTCGTTGCTTGGCATATCCCAAAGCAATGTATAGTTGTTTTTTAGTGTAGTATACTGTGGAACAATCTGCTTAAGAGGCCCTTTTTTGCTTTTCTTAATGGACAAGTAGCCTCTAGGTGGTTCGATTCCATTTGTTGCGTTCGACACAACGGACGAGCTCTCCGAAGGCATTTGTGCAGACAACGTTGAGTGCCGTAGTCCGTGTTCCTTGATGTCAGATCGTAAACTATCCCAATCATAGTTTAATTTGTTCTCCACTATTGTATCTACATCCTTTTTATATGTATCAATAGGAAGGATGCCGTCGCTGTATTTAGTGCGGTTAAAGTACTCACAAGCACCTCTCTCCTGCGCTAATTTGTTGCTGGCACGTAATAGATAGTATTGAAAAGCTTCACTAAGATCATGTACTAGTTTCCATGCTTCTTTGTCATCATACTTTACTTTTTGTTTTGCTAGGTAGTGTGCTAAACCAATGTAGCCTACACCCAATGAACGTCTTGCTTTTGTACTAATCTCTGCTGCCTTAATTGGATACTTCTGATAGTCAATAATCTCTTCTAGCGCACGTACTGCAAGCTCACAGAGGTCTTCTAAGTCGTCTAACGAACGAATGGTGCCTACATTAATAGCAGACAAAATACATAGCGCAATTTCGCCTTCTTCGTCGTCTATATGCTCCAATGGCTTTGTTGGTAATGTAATCTCTTGACACAAGTTACTCATGTATACTGTGTCTTTGAATGAGCTGTGTGTGTTACAGTGATCAACATTCATAATATAAATGCGTCCTGTTTCTGCACGTTCTTTAATCAACGCAGAAAATAATTCCATTGCTGGGACAGACCTTTTCTTGATGCTTGTAGCACGTTCATACTTTTCATATAGTTCTTGGAACACTGCTGGCTCACCAAAGTATGCTTCATACAAACCTGGCACATCGTGTGGCGAGAAAAGAGTTATGTCGCCGCCTGTCAATAGTCTTTCATACATTGTTTTGTTAAGTTGAATTGAATAATCTAATTTACGTACACGATTGTCTTCTGTACCTTTGTTGTTCTTTAGTACAAGGATGTCTTCAATCTCTTGATGCCAAAAAGGAAAGTGTGTAGTAGCACTACCGCCACGCACACCATTTTGTGTACAACAACGTACTGTTGATTCAAACTTCTTTAGAAACGGGACAATACCTGTATGTGCTACTTCACCGCCTCTGATTCTGCTGTTAACGCCGCGTATACGTCCAGCATTGATACCAATTCCCGCTCTCTGCGCGGTATATCGTCCGATAGACATATCACTAGCAAAAATGGAGTCAAGAGTGTCATTACTGTCAACGAGTACACAACTAGCAAACTGACGTACTGGTGTACGCACTCCGGCCATAACTGGCGTTGGAATATTAACTCTAAATAGCGAAGTTGCATCGTAGTATCTCCTTACGTAATGCATACGTGTTTCTGCTGGATACTGCGCAAACAAAGTGGCAGCAATCATCATATACATGAATTGGGGAGTCTCAAATATTTCACCTGAAGAACGATCCTGACAAAGATATTTGTCAACTACTTGACGTAGTCCTGCGTAAGTGAAGTTCTCATCACGTTTATGTTTAATGTAACTATCTAACATAGCAATTTCGTCTGCTGTGTATACATCTAATATACTTGGATCATATACGTTACGTTCAATATTGCGTTCAATGTTTTTCTGTAGTGTAATTGCATTGTATTCGCCGAATACCATTTTGTTTACACTGTAACATAGCAGCCTTGCTGCCGCATATTGATAATTTGGTGTGTCTAATGAAATTAGATCATTTGCTGAGCGTACAAGTACTTCTTGTATTTCATTTGTAGTCATGCCATCATAAAATTGTATGTTCGCATTCATTTCAATTTGACTACTACTGACCCCGGCTAAGCCTTCACAAGCATGTTCTACTACTTTATGTATTTTGTCGATATTTAAGTGTTCTTTAGTACCATCACGCTTGATGATCATTGTTCCATTTGCCATTTTTACCTCTGTCTATTAGTGTTTAATATTTATTATTGCGCTTGCGGTGAGTGCTGTAATTCAGAACGTAAAGTGGTGGGCAATTCGTTCTTTTTAACATACTTCTCTCCATTGAAACCGATCACAATGTCGTCGACAAATAATAGGTAATAAGTCTCTGAGTTTTCATTGTCTCGTGTAATATGTATCTCATAGGTACCATGGGATAAAACATCAGTTAACTGCAAGGTGTAACAAATTGCAAGTATCTTAACAAAGGCACAATAATTATTTTCCTCTAGCAGTTCCCACGGGTCTGGCCAGGTTGATGGAGTATATGGATCAGCGGCAATTATCTCAACAGGCGCTTGATTGTAAAAATCAATTGTGTCTTGAATTGGATCCTGAGCAGTTTCTAAAGAGTCTCGAAACTCGCGCCAGAGTACCAGTCGCTGTTCATAAGTTTTATCAAACATTAATTATGACTTAGTTTTAACCTTATAGTACAAAGTAGCATTATCGCTACTTGTTAAGTTTAACATCATAATGGCTATTGTGTCAACCAAAGAATCACCATTTTCGTCATAATTTTGTGCTGTGAATTTTAAGTTCTGTGAAAACGTTGAATTACCTGTGTATGTGTACTCGTCGTCAAACTCTACAGTATTGTTTGCTGGATCAACAACTGCTGTCATTGTTCCTGTTCTAGTTGCTTGAACTGTACTACTTTTATAGATGTATTCTATTTCATATGCTTTAGTAGTATCAGCTGGCAGTCTAAATAGTTTTGTATATTCACCTGATTGGTTAATTGATATTTGGTGTGTTGTACTAAAGTCTGTAATCGTAGGACCTTCTACTTCAGGTGAGTACGAAACGTTGTTCTTATATGTTTCATTATAACCTAGTTCTTCGCTTCGTTTGAACCAATCACCTTCACTTTTGTTTCGCTTGCCAACAAACTTAATAATTGAACTGGCATTTAGTAGTGCGTTGCCGCCTGCGTTGCCTACGCTGTAAAATTTATTATCTTTACTAATGTTATCTGTACCAGCTGCAATTTCAATACTGTGTTGATAAATGTCATTAAAGGTACAATCAGTAATAGTGTTGTTGATCGGTCCTGTTAACATTCCACTAGTACCTAAAATAGTTTCAGTACCTAATGCAAATCCTTTATACATTGTATCAAACTCACAGTTTGTCCATATGTTATCTTTGATGTCGTTGTCTGATCTAACACCTGTCATAAAGTTTTCTATCTTAATATTAATAAACTTGTTATTAGATGTGTTAACTGCGGTACTTAATGCTGTCATCTTAATACCATTGTCAGTTGTATTAGTTGCATCGCCTAAAGCATACGGACCTTTCAGTACTATGTTTTCAAACGTACTGTCTTTACAACTTACAAGACTTAGTGCTGTTGCACCCTCTGAACTAATTGTTAGATCTGATATAGTAATATTTCTTGCTTGATTAAGTGTTGTACTAGTTGCATCGCTTGCATATACACCCGGTGTACTTGTTTCATTGCATGTTTCAAATGCAGTAAATGGACCAGCAATAATAATAGTTTTCTCAGCACCTGCTCCACGTATTGTAGTAAATGGAGGAATCTTAAGACCATTAGTAATATTATATTGTCCAGGCTCTAGTATAAGTTCTACACGAGCTGTTGATGTTCCTTTGTTACTTGCATTTAGGTATAACTGATCAATTGCACGTTGTAGTGATATTGCTTGATCTGTGCCATCACCCATTGCTCCAAAAGAACGGATGCTCACTCTGTCATCTAATCTATCTTGTAGTGTGCGTAGTACTGGATTATTAGGAGAACTGCCTGTTTGCATGTTGGTACCACTTTGGTACTCATATGTATTTGCAAATTCAAACAAGTTATCAGTTTCAGTTAGCATTTTAGTATTGCCAACAAATGGCGCACCTTCTGCTACACTACCGTTACCAATGTACAGTTCCTGCGAGTCAACAGCCCAGCCAAATTCACCACTTGCTAATTGTGGTAATCCACTACCTGTGTTTTTTTGTCCTCTGCGAACTTGAATTCGACTGATGGATACTACGGCCATACTATAACTCCTATTTCATTATAGTAATATTTAGCCGTTACAAAGTGAATTCTACAAACGCCACTGCAAATATGATTGTCCACATCATTATACCTGATATGATAAGAGCTTTGATGCTCCATTCATTTATTTTATCCCACATTATCCATGTTCCTCATAGTACTGCTCACATTAAATTTGATAACAATTTAACTTTGGATTGAAAATCCTCTAGATCTAAATCAAATTTCATTCGATTTACCCACCAGCAAGTTAACTGAATATTTTCTTTAAAATAACCTACGGTGCTGTTTATTCTGTCAACACTTACTGCATTTTCATCATACCTGTCGTGTGTCATTTGTAAATTACTCATAGCACATTTTCCGTCTTGTTGTTCATATAAGTCAGTAAGATATTCAACAATCCTGGGCTTATTGTTGATCCACTGAGGTTCAATATTACAACGATTATTCTTATGACTAGAAATGATGCCGCCAGCTAATTTTTTCCACTTAACGTCTTTGTTCCAGTTTGTGTTAATTAAATGACTGTATAAATCACTATATCGATACTGAATCATTTGATATATTTTACGAAATTTAGCTCGATTATTAAATCTTAATTCTGCAAATGACTGCACATGCTTTGGTAAATTTGAAATATCAACCATTGCCCTAGCGGCGTTTATTTTAGTAGGACGACCACCAGTGCCAAAATATTTCATCCACTCTTCGATTTTATGAAAATCGTCTATACTAACTGAATCTACAAATTGCCTATCTTCATGCGGATAGTGTCTTACATTTTTTTTAGTAGTTCGATAAAATGAATTGTATTCTGAAGTCTTGACAGGCATTATCCATGTTTCTCATAGTATTGTCTGCATCTATTCCACCATTCTTGTTCCCATTCTGCAAACTCGTCTGGCCATAGATCAAACTGCTGATATTCTAATGCACGACTACACATAAAGATGTGTCCTTCGCGTATGTCTGTGCCGTGTACTTCGTTGTGTCCTAAGGCGTATGCTGTAAGTTGTAGATAATAATCTTCTACCCACTCAGGCTTCTTAGGTTTGTTAGTTTGCTTGAAGTCCATAATACAAGGCTGTCCCTTATACTGTCCTACCAAGTCTGTTGTACCTGCGAAGATACCAGGAACATAAAGCGGAACTTCGCTACCCCATATCTCGTCCACATCACCCATTGCTTCGTCACGTATGACACATGCCATATTGTACGCTTGTTGTGCATATGGATTGCTGCCTGCTGACTCTGTCCATACTCCATTGTCAACATAGTCTTCTAGATACTTGTGCATCCTTGTGCCTACGCCACTTGCTTCAGTTACAATCTCTTGTGCTTTCTTTTCACCTACACGTTTCTTCCAAGCAATAAGATGTGACATATCCTTAGTACCACTAAGAATAGTTGTTACACTTGCTACTGGTGGATGTCCTGGCGCTGCGTATCTACGCTTGCCATCTACTTCCACCCGCTTTAGTTTTTCGTAATTATACTTCTCTATTATTAGGCTCATCTAATTCCTCTAACATTCTAATTGATTCTAACTGTGCGTCACCAAATGGGTCGTGCATGTAATAAGGATCAACTGTAGAAAAAGGATCATCAATACCGTCAACACTTAGTACTTCTGGTATAAGTTGAGTCATCATCTGTTCAATGCCGTGCTTTAGTGTCATTGTACTACCTGCACAACCTGAACATGCTCCGCTAAGTTGTACAGTTACACATCCGTTTTCAAAGCTAACAAAGTTAACTTCTCCGCCATGCTGCTGTACCGACGGTGTTACGTATTGTTCCATTACTTCTGTAATGTTTTTAACAATATCTTCGTATGGTCTTTCAGTCATAAGTTCTCCTATTAGTGTTTATAATAGCACCAATTATGTATCTTGTCAACCGTTATTTTTGTTTATAGTCTGCTATTGCTGCTTTGATAGCATCTTCTGCTAGTACTGAGCAATGTATCTTAACTGGTGGCAGGGCAAGTTCTGTTGCTAAGTCTGTGTTCTTTATTTGGGCTGCTGTTTCTAAGGACATGCCTTTTACCCATTCTGTAACTAAACTACTGCTGGCAATAGCACTGCCGCAGCCGTATGTTTTAAACTTAGCATCAGTTATTATATTGTCTTCTACTTTGATTTGCAATCGCATAACATCACCACAAGCAGGAGCGCCTACCATTCCTGTTCCAATGTTGTCTGCTGGATCCCACTTACCAACATTACGGGGATTTTCGTAATGGTCTAACACTTTGTCCGAATACGCCATCGTTGCGTCCTCTTATGTGTAATTATGTTTAAGATTTACGTCTATCTCAATAATAGACGTAAATTCTATGCTATTTTACGTCTATAACTCTGCGCCTACGTCCGTAGCGTTCTTAGCCATGTTACCTACTACATCACCTTCTGGTCCAGGTTTTCCTGCTACATTAACATCGTCTACTTCACTTTGTTTAAACTCAATCTTGTCTTGGTCAAAGTTTGTTACAAGTTGTTGTATCTTAGGATCTCCATCATACATTACTTTAAAACTATCATAGTCAAAGTTGCCTTCGCCTTGATTGCGCATGTATTTGTCTAGTTTTTTAATAGATAAAGCAGCCACTCCGGCTGCTTTCTGTTGTCTCAATATAGCGTAGATGGCTGTGCTATCTACTGCTTCAATTATTTGAGCTTTTTTTTTGAATTAACTCTGCTTTCACGCTTTTCACGTCCGCCTAGTTCTTCACCGCCGGCTGCTGCGTCTGCTGCACCAAAGTCATCTGCTGGTACTTCACCATCTGCTGGTACTTCAGCTGCTGCATCCATATCATCAGTTGGTTCCATTGCTGGATCTTCCATGCCTGGATCTTCTGCGCCCATAGCATCTACTGGCTCAGCTTCGCCTGTTAGTTGTCCTACACCTTGTGTCAGTGTTTGGCGTGTTGTTTCCATTACACCATACATTGCTTCTAGTGCTGGCTTAACTGATCCTGTAAAGGCTTCAGCTGCTTCGCTGCCCATTTCATCTCTAATAGCATCTGCAAGTTCTAACATTGATTCTGTTTGCATTTCAGCAGTGTCTTCCATCCAACCAGTAACACGATCAACCATGTCCTTAGCTGCCATTACTAGCTCTGCTTTGTCTTCTTCGCCTTCGTTTAGCGATTCAATTGCTTCATCAATTGCAACACTTACATCATCACGCTCATCTAATGCAGCGTTTACTACATCTAAAAACAATTTGTTTTTGCTGTGATCATTGTTTTGAACTGCATCAAATGCTTCGTTTGTTTCAACATTGAATACTTTAGTGCGTAACTTGTTACGGACATCTTGAAGTTGTTCAGTTGTAAACTCATCGATGTTTATTTTTGAGCCAAAGCGTTTTGCTAGGCTTTCATTTAGTTTTGCTGCCGTTAGCGGCTTTGAAAATTCTCTAATTTGCATTGTATCTTCCTGTTGATAGGTGTTCTATAATATATTTATCACTAACAAAAAATAAAACGGTCTAACTGACTGCGTAATCTATATGATTCCTGCATAGATACGTCTAAACGTGTTGCTCTAATCTGTTTTGACGATTCATCTTTGGATTTTTTCATAGAATGTTTGTAAAACACTGCGTCATTGTAGTGTTTTAGCATAGCACTGTCGTATGCCATTAGTTTGTCAGTAATGTCGTTTCCTTGTGCTAGGTTCTTTGCAATGGCAATTGCTGATGATTTGAATGCAGTTCTTACAATTTGCTTGTTTTCTTTAGCATCGTATATCAAATAGCCTTTAGAACTCTTACGAACCACAATATGTTTGATTCGTATACTATTTCCTCGTGCAACAGGGATAGCACTATCTTCAAGTCCTTTGTTAACAATTTCTTCCAAGTCATGTAATAGAGTGTCAGTCGTCATTCCGTTTCACCATTATCGTTCCATTGTGCTGTACTTTACTTATTATACTTTTACGAATTAGATTATTGATAATGGTTTGTTCTCGCTCTGGAAATGATCCGAGCGGGCGAGGTAAGTTAGACTGATCCAAGAGAGTCTTCTCTTCATTGGTCATATATATATTTTTGACTACCTCATTTATATTCATTTAAATTTTTACAGTTACGTTGTCGCCTGGCTTGATGCCACGATCAACTGTACCTTTTGTTTTTGTATCTAGTGTTAGGTTGCCGCGCTCGTCTTTTGCAATAGCGCCTGGCTTGCTAGGGTCTTTAGGAACCGTAGTTTTAATCTTAGTCTTTGGATCAATAAGGACAGTTTCTTTGTCGTCATCCTGTTGAATTTGTAGGACTGCATCCTGTTCAGACAATATTTCGTTCATTTTCATATTCTTGCACCTCTACGATTTCTTGGCTTAATTCTTCTTCTACCAATGTTTAATTTGGTTAATCTCTTACTTGTTGGGTTAGTACGCTTTGTACGTGTACTCTTAATACTTATCGTCTTGCCTTTAGAGCGTCTAGTCTTTTTGAGAGTGTTTGACGCTTTAACATTCTTAGGAGCATTACAAGTTGCTGGCTTTGCAACAATACGTCCTTTACGTGTACCACTTGTGCAACGATACTTACGTACAGTTTTGTTACCACTTTTACCAAAGATAGTAGTGACACCTTCTATAAGCTCACGCAATAACATGGTGCTACCTCTTGCGGTTTAGAGCTTGCACTCTACGACTTGCTGGATTTATACGTTTAGTTCTTTTTGCCTTGCGAGTCATTCGACCACCAAGACGTGCTTTAACTTTTTTGAATTGCATACGCTTCTTAATATCAGGAGCGGCAAAACATTGTTGCATTTTAGCGACAATTCGATTCTTTCGGGGACCGGAGGAACAACGATATTTGCGGACAACCTTTTTGCCTGAACGGGCCCAAGTTTGTCCTTCGTCTAATTCTTCTTCAATGGGGTCAATAAAAAACTCACGTAATAACATATAGTTATTTATCGTAAGTTAGATGGCTTTCATTAATATAACGACAATGGTTGAAAGTAAACCTGCTACTACTGTGCCTGCGGCACCAACAATGACTTTAGTCATGCTTTGTTGTCCGGATTGTATTGCTGTATGTAGAGTATCAATTTTTGTTTCTACTGTAGACAAACGCTCGTCTAGTTGCTCGTAGCGTATAGCACATAGATCAACATGCGCTTCTAATGATTCTCTTTCTAAATTTGTTACGTTTGATGACACACTTATTCTCCGTTGTAAGTAAACTCGTAGTTAGCCTTGGTATTCTGATTTAGTGTGCCTGGTAGCTTTATTATCGCTACATTATTATTTATCCATTAACATGAAAATAATGTTGGATTTCTCAAGGTTTTTGGTGAGAAATTGCGAATTATCAAACTTTGCTGTTTCATTTAACTTTGTGATAATTGGTATTAAATCAAAGTCATTTACTAGTGTAGGCACATCTATAGCACCTTCGTAATCAATATCAAATTCATATGTCCATACCTTTTGTTTAGTATTGAACATTGATCCTAGTCCTAGTTTGCTAGGTACTTCGTTTGTTATACTTGGTGCTTTAATATATGTCGGATTAACTCTCATACCAATTGTTTGCATAACTGTAAGATAGTTTTGTTGCTGTCGATACTCAACAGGGTCTTCGCCTCTACGAGTATTAGTTTCTGTTATGTCTACAAGTGTATGTAATTTAAAACGCATACTGTACTTATAGTCATAAAAAAAGGCCCACTTAAAAAGTGAGCCCTTTGTGTGACGCCTGCCTTACGGCCATAATCACGATTCTAAGGTAGTTAGAATTTAGTCAGTGAACGTTGCAACTAGTGCTGATGTTACGCCTGTTGTTCCTGTTCCAAAGTTTGCTGCTGCTGTGAAAGCACCAGTACCTTGTAGTACAACGTGTGCAACGCCAGTTGATGTGTGATCAATGCCTGCAACTGTGTGTGCATCGTTTGTTCCTGCAACATCGCCAGCTGTTAGATACTGTATTGCTGCGTTAAGATCAGCAATTGCTGTAGTTGTGATTGCTGTTTTTGATAGCGAGATAATGCGTGTGTTTGGTCCTAGACCGTTACCTGCAATTGCGTTTACGCCGTTTGTTTTTGTTACTGAAGCCATTTTATATTCTCCTATGTTCTAATGGCAAGTTAGACCTCTTCTAACTTGTATAAAGTATTTATCATTTTACGATTAAAATTAGGTTTAATTAGCTTCTTTTAGCTCTCTTATGTAGGGCTCTTAGCTGTTGTACCATTGCAGGGCCGCCTTGTACAATATCATCTATCATTTCAATAGCTGGCAAATACGCTTGCACCATCATACCACTTGCTGCCTTTCCATCTTTAGCTGCTTCTAAGAACTTCTTAGTAAGAGCTAAATTTTTGTCGCCTACTAGGTATCTATATAGTGCTAGGTCGCCGGGCTTTGTTGCAATGTCAGGACGGCTTACTGTTGGTTCTGGATCAATTACACTTGCTTTTTCTAAGTTCTTAACTGATGCAAACTTTTCAAAGTCTTCTATAATATCTGAACTACGTAGTTTAGCTCTAACAGCAAATATTAAGCGTGTAGACACTAAACGCTTTTCTGCTTTAGTTAAACGTCCAAAGTTAGCTAAACTCCTACGTACGGCTTTATAATCAGCGTTTGATACGTTTATTGCACTTTCAATTGCCATAAACATGCTGTTAACTTGTGTAGGTGTCGTGCCTGCTGCTAATGATCTAATGTATCTATTAATGGCAGATGTTGGTAATTTTGTTTTAGCTCGCATACGTCTTGCACCATCAGGATCTTTAAGTTTATCTTGTGCTTTGCCGTCCCCTACAAGGAAGTAAATGAAGTTGTAAAGGTCAGTTCCCATTATGCGATACATTTTGTATAGTTCAAAGCCTGCTGTCTTCTTTGCATAACGTTGCACATATGCTTTGAAGTCTGGATAGTTACGCATTGCTTCTAGTGCTAGTAATGTTAGATATGCTCGTTCACCGCAATCAGTATACGTTAGCTTCTGTGAGCTACCGTTGTCCTTAGTCATACGTGATTCATGTATGTCTTTTAAAAAGGAATATGGTTCTTCTTTAGCCGGAGTCATTTCGTGACCACCTTCTATTTCTGCCCATTGTGCTGCTGTAAACTTGTCAGTCATATTATCTAGCTGCTCTGTCTGCCTGACGTGCTATTTCGTCATCACTTGGTGCTGCAAATTCATCATCGTCTTTATCGTCTGCTGATGGTGCGTCTTGCTTAACAGGAGCACTTTTCTTTGCTAGTGCTAATAGTTCTGCTATCTCACCTGACTCAAGTCCAGTAATTTTAATAATGTCTTTTACATTCTTAGGACCAAATAATGTTCCAAAGCGTGTTAGTGCATCACCTAATGCTGACATTTTGTTTGACTTTGCAATCTCATCATCAGTTGCGCCTTTCATTGGCATCTTTGCACTGATGTCCATAAGTCTACGACCTAGGTCTGCTAATTGTCTTTCTTGTGCTGAAGCTTCGTGTGCTTCTGTAATGTGTTTAATTTTCATTTTACTTCCTTAGTTTGGTTGCCATCTAGTACGTGGTACTAACTTAGTCTTTGATCCAAGAGCTACGTAACCTTCGCCACCCTTCTCACCTTTTGTTGTTGCCTTAACATCTGCATTAGCATCGTCTAATTGATCTATGATATGATCTTTTGCAGCCATAATCTGTTTTACAAGTCCAAATATAGCAGGTATTGATTTTGGATTAGCTTCATTCATTGCTGCTAATTTTTCTTGCTGTCCTTGACTTACTTTTGAAGTACTTAGCCAATCAAAAAACCCTGACTCAATATTCTTTAATTGTTGTGTGCGTGTCATATGATTAACATATGTATAGATAATTTGTGCAGGATTGCTTAGACCCTTTGTGCCTTGTAAGAATGTGTCAATTGCTTGTGCATTCTTTTGTGCTGTTGCTCTAATACCTTTAACTTCTGATGTATCAACTTTAGGTTGATGTGTTACATATGTTTGCCCTAGTACTACTACATCTGCATTGTTAAGTTCTTTTACATCTTCAATAGGTGTTGCAGCCTTCGAACCAAACTCATCAAGTTTTGTGTGAACTACTACACCCACTTTTGAGTTCGCTATGCGCTCGCCGAGTGGGCCATTCGTGTCAACTGTGTACTTGACTTTATTTGGTTCAAATTCTACAGCCCCTTTAATTGCTGTAAATGGTTTTCGTGGACTGTATAACAAGTCTCCGTAAACATATCCTCTAAAGCTCGGTGGTGTTGCTGACTTCATTAATTCAAAAACTTCTGCCATTTCCTCGCCAAAGTCTTTGCGCCATGGTTCTTCTTCTACACCTTTGCCTGAATTTTGTATAAAGCGTGATAACTCGTCTGCGCTTGTGCTTTTGTTCTTGCCCCAACCGTTTTTACCTACAAGTACAAATGAACCATCTGGCTCACGTCCCCAATAGATAGTAGGATTGCCGTCCCACTTGATAGCAACATCGGAACTATCAGTTCCTAGTTTGTCTAAAATGTCAGCTGCTTCTTGAGCACCTTTAGAGCCTTTTACAAACACAAGGTCTTCCAAGTGCTGGTATTCACGGCCAACTTTAGCTGCTTCGGTTAATACTGTTCGGAACTCACCAAATCTCATCTGTTAAATGCTCCGCTTGACATTACACTACTGTTTAGCATGTTGCCGCTTAGTTCTCTAATACGTGCAAGTTGCTTGTCTTCTAGTGTAGTGTATCCTGTTAGTGTTGCGGACTCAGGTACTTCTTTGCCTGCTTTTTCCATTGTTTCTTTCCATGGAGCAATTAGCTCTTCGTAGTTTGGATCTTTCTTTAAGAACGCAAGCATAGTTTCAACTGTGAGAGTGTCTGCTTCTTTAGCACCTTTGCCTAACAACACAGGTGCAATTTTGTTCCATTTGTCTGCAATTACCTTATCACCTTGTTCAGGATCAACTAATCCAAACTTAGGACTAAACTTTAGTCCACGTCCTCGTGCAATAGCACTTAATAAAATTGCTCTGTCTGTTCCAGTAAACTGTGCTGTGCCGCCACGTTTGGCTCCACGCTGGAAGTTTGGATTGTTTGTAAACATAAAGTCTGTTTGTACAAATCCATTCTTGTCACTGCCTTTGATTGGTGTACGAAAGTGTACTTGGTCGCCTGCGTTGTGTATCCACCCGTCAGTCTTTTTACGACCTTGATTCATAATGTCAGCATCATCAATGCCTTGACTCTTAAGCCATGCACTTAGTTTAGCAATCAATTGTTCTTTGCTTACTTTATTTGCATCTGTGTTTAGATCTAAATCACCTGATGAATTCTTTTCAAATGCTCCGTCTGGATCATTCTTCTTACCTGTTGTACCTAACCAATCTTCTTCGTCAAAGGTCAAGCCTGTAATCTTTTCAATAAAGTCTATTGAACCTTGCACATCAGCTGTTGCGATACGCTGTGTAAGAGCGCCTTTATCTGTTTTGAATACGTTGCCGCCTTCTTTAAGAATCATTTTTCTTACTCTCTATTATTCTGTTCATGCTACGTCTAAATTTACGAGGATCATTTGATTTAATACTATTAATAAAACGTCTTTCTAATTCACCAGCTGTATCACTATCATAAGTTGAATGAATACGACTCAATAAGTTGATTGCACTCTCAATAATATTGTTAGCGGTGGCATCAATTAGGTGATCGCCGTCACGCTTTCCGTGTACATTATTAAGTTCATCAAGTATACTTCTGGTACGTTTTTTCATGGTATTCTCTTCCTATACAGTATTTAGTGATTTAAGTACATAAATATTAGTAACAATGAATGTAAAGGAATCGTGATGGAAATATCAAAAATGAGTTTCAAAGAAAAATCCCTCCTATTTGCAAAATTATCAAGTTATGCTTATGGTAGCACTGAAGTTGCCAAAAGTCAAGCAAAAGAATTAGGATTTACCACAACAGAGTTTTACGACAAGGATGGTGCCCAAGCATATCGCTTTATGAATAAGCATGATATTGTTGTTGCTTGTAGAGGTACACAACCAAAAGAGTTTAATGATATAAGTGCAGACTTAAAAGCAATGCCAGTAGTTGCTGAAACTATTAGTAGAGTACATAGAGGTTTCAAAGCAGAAGTTGACGAACTATGGCCAATGATCGAAGAAGATATTGTTCGCAAAGTTAATTTAAGCAAGAAGCTTTGGTTTTGTGGACATAGTTTAGGTGCAGCCATGGCAACTATTATGGCAAGTCGTTGTAAATATAATACTGAACTTAATGATCCTATTGAACTATACACATATGGTTCGCCGCGTGTAGGTTGGAAGGGTTATTCCGAAAATCTTAATGTAGAACATCACAGGTGGAGGAACAACAATGACATTGTTACTACTGTTCCGCCTGCGTTATTATACTATAGACATCACGGCAATCAACATTATCTAAATGCTTACGGTCAACTGAGAAACCTTACAGGTTGGCAAATGGTTAAAGATAGATGGCGCGGCATATGGATGGGCTGGAAGAATGGTAAAATAGATAGCTTCGCAGATCATTCAATAGCCGAATACATCAAACACATTAGTAAACTAGACTAACCCCTGTACTATATTCATTGCAACTGCTGTGCCACTAATACTAGAGCCAATCATAATAGCTCTGTCACTCCAGGCCATACCAACATAGACCCAACACACACTACTAAAGATATATGATATTTGTCCATATTGAGTAAAGTTTGCGCTAATAAGAAAAACACCTCCAACAGCAAGTATTGTCGCAATCCACTTTACATACCAGTCTGGTGTGCCAGTTGGAGTAGTAGGAGTAAGCTCTTCATTTTCCTGTTGTAATTCTGCAAGCTCTCGCTTTAAACGTTTTTTCTCTTTAGACAATTCCATCGCAAGATTACGAGCTCTACTTTCAGAAGAGACTTCTTTGTATTCTTCTTGTGTTGTAGTATCGTCTAACTTTTCCAAATCAGTCCCAGAGGTTTTCATAGTATTTTCCAAATAGCTTAAATCCGTTGCTCATACGTTCTTGGTGTTTCTGTCTACCTTCGTCGTCTATCCATTCAAATCGACCAAATAATTCTCTTTTATCTTTGCTTTCAATGTAAGGACCGTAATAATCTTCTTCCCAATGATCTCTACACTTTTGCTCAAACGCCCAAATCATTTCGTCTAGGACCCAATCCCAGCGTTCAAAGAACTTAGGATCTGTGTCGCCGTTCTTACCGTACTTGCTTATCTGCGCCTTTGTAGCACGTAATTCTTTTGGCACATCCTTCATATCAACCATTGGAGCACCTTGCTTAGTTTCTTTTAGTTGAACAAGCATAGGCAAGATAATAGGAGCAAGGGTGTGATCCATACTCCAAGTATCCCACTTGTCTATATGCACTTTAGTCTTTTGTGTACGTCTATCAAACCATATCCAGTTAAACACGTTGTACACACTTTGTACTGCGTCATCGATAGCTTCTAACACATAGTCTTCGTGTGTTTGATTTTCATATGAAAGGCCTTCATACTTTTTATTCATATGACGAGCGTGTATATTACACATTAGTCTATTAGGATACCCACCAATTTTAATTTTCATTAGTCGTTCCATTCTCCAAAGATAGAAGGAGCCAGCTTTTGTGCTTCTTCCATATAATATTCACCCGGGTAATGCTTTAGGCAACGATATGCTTCTTTGCGAATTTCTTTAGGAACTCGCGGAGTTTTCTTAGGATCCATTAAGTCTACTAGGAACTGCCGAGTATGGTTAACAGCATTTCTTCGTTCATTTGGCATAGTCATATCTCGTTTCCTTTATACAAATAAACTGCTTACTGATTCTTCGTTAGTAACTCTGCGTATTGCTTCACCAAACAACGGCGCAATGCTAACCTGTCGTGTCTTTTTACAGTTCTTAGGACAACGATCAGATATTGTGTCTGTTACTACTAGTTCTGTGAGTACACTCTTCTCTACCTTTTGACATGCATCGCCTGATAATACACCGTGTGTAATATATGCACGAACTGACAATGCTCCAGCATCTATAATAGCTTGTGCCGCTTTGCAAAGTGTTCCACCACTGTCGATAATGTCATCAACTAGAATGGCGTGTTTATCTTTAACATCGCCGATCAAGTTCATAACTTCACTCTTGCCTGCTGACGGACGCATCTTGTCTACAATGGCAATGTCTGCGTGGAACATGTCTGCAAACTTCCTAGCACGAACTGCACCACCTGCGTCTGGTGATACAAATACTGTAGGTTCATCTACACCAACATTACGATGAATGTCTTTAGCAAATACTGTTCTACTAGTCAAGTCATCAACAGGTATATCGAAAAAGCCCTGTATCTGTCCTGCGTGTAGATCCATTGTTAACACACGATCTGCGCCTGCTGTTGTTAGCAAGTTAGCAACCAACTTAGCCGTAATAGGAGTACGTGATGCACTCTTACGATCTTGTCTCGCATAACCAAAGTAAGGAATAACTGCTGTAATTCTACTAGCACTTGAACGCTTGGCTGCGTCAATCATAATCATCAACTCCATGATGCTGTCATTAACAGGAGTTGCTGTAGATTGGATAATAAAAACGTCTTCACCTCTGATGTTTTCTAGAAACTCTACACTTATTTCGCCATCTGCGAATGTAGAAATGTTACTTGGTACAAGAGTTGCGAACGTATGATCCGCAATACTTTGTGCTAATTCTGGAGTAGCATTACCTGTGATGATTTTCATTTTCAAATTTGATCCTTACCTTTTATTGTGGGTTAAAATTAGTGTTAATACATGTATTATAACACCATATTGATATAAGTCAAGAGAAAAGGTTGTGTCGTCGAACACAACCCTTTCAATATTAATAACCGTTTGGTACTAATATATAATGTATCGTTAGCACAATTGCTATCGACGCACCTAAGCCTATCATCATCTTTTGGAAGTCTCGTGCTACCAAAGGAAATACGCTCTTAAACTTCTTCTTGCCTGTGAAGCTTGCAATAGCAAGTTCACGTCCTGCAAGCATACCAACGAACACCCAAGTAGTTGACATAGGTATATCGTTCAGTTCTTTAAAGAAGTATAAACACAACCAATAGAATAGATCAATCAGCGTTGCTGACCTTACGTATCTTGTGTTGTGTTTTTCTAATACAATCTCTTGTATCTTGCCTCCGCGCTCCCTAAACATAAAGTATAAGCCAATAACAAATACTGTACTGACTAGGAACATTAAGTCCAGCGGAACTTCACGTGGAAGGAACACTGCAATGTTGGCCATGTCATGTGACAACCAAGTCCACCACAAGCCTCCTGTTGCTATCCATTGTGCTACTCGCCAATAGTTTTTGTGTTCTTCTTTGACCGGTGCAGTTTCGTCCATCCATCTGCTGATCACATACCATGCCCCATATGCGAACATAGCCGCGATGCCGTAACCCATTATAGATTTCATCAACATCTTTTCTAGCACAAAAGTACTTGCGAAAGCACTTAACACTAGAAAGGAAGTTGATACAGGTACGCCAAAGCGTGTTAGTATAACAAGTATACCTGGTGCGGCCGCATGATACCATTGTACCTCTTGCCATGGAATCTTGTTTAGTCTTCCGTAACTGATGTCTCCACCATTTACATACCAACCATACCACAAGGTTGCAAGTAACACTGCACTTGCTGCTCCCCATAATACTTTATAGTTGAATCTCTCATTGTTTGATGCCATCCATGTACCGAGAGTTTGTACTGAATCATTTGCTATTACTGCATAGGCAGCAAATAGGAACCCGATTAGGCTCCATGTGGTGAGTGCGTCCATTGGTTTCTCCTCTGCTTGACGGCTTTACCCCGTCGCTCACGTTAAAGGTAGGCTCGACGTTGCCTACATATTATTTATTATACAACCTATGTTCTAGATTTGTCAAGTGATGATTACGGTATGCATTGTATGCATAACGGCTATTTGCATAAAGCATTTGATTTTCAGTAAGTATGGCTGTACTATTATATAAATAACAGTGTTAAAAGCGTTGCAATGACGGTTTTGACAACACACATAGACACATTGGATAGACAATGCGGATCATCCATCCGTTACAAGTGATTGACGAGCACCAAAGGTGCTTGCACCGCCGGGGAAGTTCCGGGGTATTGCTTTCCTCAAGCATCCTAAAAACTTAATAAGGAGAACGAAATGTTTAAAGAAACATTTAGCGGACTTGTGAGTATACTTGGAAACCCACTTCCAACACGGAAGTTTGAAAGAGAGATGCTTACTTACGCAAAAACAGAGTACGGAAGTGATTGGCGCTATGCCTATCAATATATGCTGAGCCACAACGGTTCTGCACCAAAAGCAGGAGTATTCAACTAATGGCACACTATGTAATAGAAACAACAAGTTGGATTCAAGATGCAATCGAAGGATTTAGCGACTTGCGTAGATCAATGAAACTACGCAGAGAACGCAGAGCATCATACAACAGAACTTATAAAGAACTTAACCAATTAACAAACTTTGAATTAAACGACATCGGCATTTGCCGTGGCGACATTCACAGCATTGCAAGCGGTGATACAACAATGAAACGTGGTGTTGAAGTTAAAGCAAATAAAAATTTGAGAGGTTGGGTATAATGTCTGTAGCAAATATGACTGTTGAAAAAACAACAGACTTTGGTAAAATAATTGGCAAAACATTAATTGCTTTTTGGATTGGATTCATTGCGTTTAGTGAGTCAGCAGGTAGAGCAAGAGCAGCCGCTGAATTATCTAGACAAGGGTTCCATGATGAAGCCAAAGCACTTATGTTGGATCGCAAATAATGTTTAAAAAATTTATGAAACTAATGGAATACAGAAGTTATTGTATGAGTATTAAACAACTGAGAGACATGGGCATGAATGATAAAGCCAATGAAATCTCTGAGTTCAAACATAATATGTACAAAACTAGTTAATCTGTCATAGGTTGACAGATAATAAAAACGGTGTTATTATAGCTTGTTAGTTTTTAATAACACCACACAGAGACCACACACATGGAGAAGATAATGAGAAGCTTGGTTAACAAGATCAAAAATTGTGACGGGGAGTATTGTGAGAGAGTAGCGGAAATAGGTTTTGCGCTAATCATCCTTGCAATAATGATCCAATCAATATCACAGATAGTATAAAACAGGTTGACACCTGCTAAATACTTTGCTATATTAATAGCACTACACACATACACACAAGGAGAATTATTATGTCAGTAGATACAAAATACGGCGAAGCCATCTTTAAACAAACACAGGAAGTTGCTGAAATGTTTAAGGCTGCAATGCCAAAAATTACAACAAATAAAAACGGTTACGAAATCCGTACAAAAGTTCTAGAAATGGCACAGAATCAAGCATGGCAAGATTACCACGCAAAGTTTGCTGGGTATGAAACTTCAATTACCAAAGACGGTGACGAAGTTGTTACTAAAGTAGAAATGCCTACTGTTCCTGGAGCAGATGCTGTACTAGAAGCGGCTGAGAAGTTTTACGATTTTGTAAACGGCAAGCCAAGCAAATAATAATAAAGAGTAATTCAGGGCATAGCCCGGTGATACATTAAGAATAGAAGCCCCTAGTTATTAATTTAGCTAGGGGTTAATCTTTTGTGTGTTCGCATCTAACAATCCAACATCATGATTATGTTAAATACAGTCATGATAGATAAGAAACCATTCCAACAAATACTTGCACAGCTGAAACAGGAAGGCAAGTACCGTGTATTCAACGATATACTCAGAGAACGCGGAAAGTTTCCTAAAGCGATTTGGTACGGAAAGTATGCAATCAAAGAGATTGTAAACTGGTGCTCAAATGATTACCTCGGAATGGGTCAGAGCAAAGTTGTCATAGATGCAATGCACACTGCATTAGATCAGACAGGCGCTGGCAGTGGAGGCACAAGAAACATAGGTGGCACTTCACACTATCATGTAGCATTAGAACACGAGCTGGCTGACTTGCATAGCAAAGAAAGTGCGCTCCTCTTTTCTAGTGCGTATGTTGCAAATGAATGGACACTGATCGCTTTAAAACAAATCATTCCCGACATTGTGTTTGTTAGTGATTCAAACAATCACGCCTCTATAATCCAGGGGATAAGACACAGTGGTGCTGACAAGGTTATTTTTAAGCACAATGATATGAACGATCTAGAAGACAAGCTGAAGAAAGTCAAGGGAACGCCATGCGTGGTGTTCGAGTCTGTGTATAGCATGGATGGAGACGTATCGCCTGTTTTCGATATTTGCAACCTAGCGACCAAGTATGGGGCGATGACGTACATTGATGAAGTTCATGCCGTAGGATTATACGGCGGACAGGGAGCAGGCTACTTACAGAAACTAAACCTGCAGGATAATGTAGATATCGTAAACGGTACGCTAGGCAAGGCCTTTGGAGTACAGGGCGGGTACATAGCAGCGGATGCAGACGTTATAGACGCTATTCGTTCTGTAGCTTCAGGCTTTATTTTTACTACCAGTATGAGTCCAGTGACTTGTGCTGGCGCTCTTGCAAGTGTTAAATACTTGCGAGATCACAATGAGTTACGAGAACAACATCAAGAAAGAGCTCGTAAACTTAAACATCGAATGATCAAAGCAGGACTAGAGCCAATGCTGTGTTCAACAACACACATTGTACCATTGCTTATCGGAGATGCAATTAAGTGTAAAGCTGCAAGTGATACACTTATTAATGACTATGGGATATATGCGCAAGCAATTAATTATCCTACAGTGTCTGAAGGTACTGAGAGACTTCGCTTTGCTCCCACACCATATCATACTGACGGTATGATTGAGGATTTAATCAAAGCATTAACAGAGGTTATACATGAACATTAAAAAAGCACTGTGGTTCAGCTTAGGCTGTATACTACTAGGCGTAGCGTTTGTCGGTATCTATCTTCCGGGGCTACCTTGGAGTACACCAGCAGTCGGTGCGGCATATTGTTTTGCAAAGTCAAGCGATCGTATGCACAATTACATAATGAATCATAAGTTATTTGGTCCGTTTCTACGTGGCTGGTCAGAGAAGAGAGTCTTCCCTACCAAATTCAAATACTTTATGTTGGTAACTATGACGTCGAGTGTAGCAGTACTTTGGTTTACTACAGGTAATCCTAAGGCTGTAATATGGAGCGGAGGCTTTATGGCATTAGTTGCTATATGGGCTTGGAGATATCCGGGCTCACATGACATACACGCTGCTAGAGTAGCAGCAGGCAAAAAAGTAGCTTGGTTACGTTAATCATTACAACACATAAACTTAAAAGCAACGTTCGCGTTGCTTTTTTTATGACTAAACAGTCATTGCCTTAACATAGTCTATCCATTGCTTATGATCAACTGCATGTTGTCTAAGATCAAGTTTAATTTTCTTTACGTTAGCAGATGCAGCCTTAGCATGTTCCATCATAAATTTACTATCTAAGTATCTCGAAATGCCTGCTTTAGTAAATCTACCATGTACGTTTCCTATCATAGCATATTGAGTTGAAGTGAACATTCCTTGTTTAGGAGTATAACCAGGCGCTGCAAAAGAACTTGCATAAGCTTCAGATAATTCTTCTAACCACGTAGGAGTATTATTAGTCATGTACTGCCAAAACTCAGAGTCAGTTCTACCTGTGTGATAGAAGTATCTAATATATTCCATACTGTTTTCGTACATAGCATTTGCAGAAGCATTATACGTTTTATTATTAAGTGTAGATTTGGTAAGAGAATACATGCTAGTAAACTCCTCCATTAACGAGAATGCCATGTGTATACTTGTTGCTTCCAAAGGTTCTACAAAGCCAGCTGACATTCCTACTGCCATGCAATTGCCTATGTATTGTTCCTTCCAGTATCCGTTGTTGTATTTGATAACACGATCACTAGTTAACTCTACGTTGTGTGTTTTAACAAGCCATTTATTAAATTCTATCTTAGCATCTTCGTCTGTTTGAAAGTCTGACGAATATACGTAGCCACAGCCGCGTCTATTAGATAACGGAACATCTAATATCCATCCATTCTTTGTTGCTGTGGCAGATGTATATGGAGGAATGTAATCAAAATCTTTAAACACTGGGTTTGGTATTGTTCTGTTAGTAGGTAATTGATCTTGTATGTTAACCCACTCCGGCTCTAGGTGTTTAATTAAAGCATATGCTAACCCAGATGAATCTATAAACAAGTCGCTCGTATATGTTTCTCCTGACTCTAATACTATAGATTCAATTTGTCTGTCTTTAACATTAACTTGTTTTACTATACCGTCAACAATATTAATTCTGTCTTTGAACTTGTCTTCTATGTATCTGCCAACAAGGTTAGCATCTACGTGTAAGGCATGCCTATATGATGTATTGTCTGTTCCAAAGATTAGATTGTTGTCAAAATAGAATTCATCGTAGTTGTAGGAGCCTTCAAATTGATCAGTTAACATATCGTAAGCTGCAACTGCATTGTAATGATTAAGTGTCGGATTAACTGACTCTATTGCTTCGTTTATCGGAAAGCTATGATATCCTAAGCTGCCTTCGTGTGTCCAATCCTTAATTTGTAATCCTAGCTTTATAGTAGCATTACAATTCTGCACTAACTCAATAGTTGAGACACCTACTGCTTTTAGATAGTTATCAAATAAAGGCGTCATGCTTTCGCCTACTCCGATACCAGGTTTACTGTGATCGTAAATCATAGTGACATCTACTAATTCGCCATAATATGATTTTAAATAAGTTGCAGCCATAACGCCAGCGGTGCCGCCGCCGACTACTGTAATTTTATGTGTCATAGGTAGGCTTTCCAACTTGGATGAACAACGTTCATATCTAATTGCTTGCGTTTGTTTACAAGTTCGTAGTAATCAGGCGCATATGGAGTTTTAATTGGCTTCATATTCGTTTTGTTTCCTTTAGCAGTATTACATGGTCCGCAAGCTGCTACAATATTTGTCCATCTAGTCTTACCGCCTTTAGATATAGGCACAACATGATCTAGTGTTAGGTTTGATTTTCCATAGGGTGTGTTACAGTATTGGCAGGTGTATAAGTCTCGTACATAAAGATTGTTTTTAGAAAAGCGCGGCCTTTGCCGTCGGCGCTGCATTTGTTTAAGCATCATCACTGCAGGTACTTTGGTTTCCCAACTTGCACTACGCACCATCCAATTATCATACCATTCTAATACTGTAACTTTATCTAGCCATAGATATGTAATGGCTTCTTTCCATTGTATGGCCGATAGGGGTAGATATGATACTGGCTGTGCATCTGCGTTAAGTAATAAAACTTGACCCACTGTTTAATTCCTCTTGTTATGTAATATTTATGTGTCGCTTGGATTCATGTTTATGCAAATGGCTTGCTGTTCTGGTTTAAAGTAGCCTCCACCTTTGCCATGAAACTCACTTAGACTTTCTCTTGCTTGAAAACACTCTGTCATGCTTGTGTGAACGCTAACTAAATCTACATATGGTGTTACTTCAAAAAAGTATACAAAAACTAATGTCCACATTAGTCTACAGTCTTTCGACCAATAGGTCCTGAGTATGGTTCAAACTCTTTGCCGTTTGCTACCATACATGCTGTACCATCTGGGTATAAAGCAATAAGGCTCCACGTACCTGAGTCTTGGTTAACAAAGTACATCATATCACTTTGGAATGGTTGACCCTGTGGCGCTGCAAACTGTAGTCCTTTAGCTCTGAATAATGGCGACTCACCATACTTGTTCATGACAATATCAGTTATCTTCAACACGGCGTCACATGCCTGTGTTGTTATAAATCTTTTTGTTGTATTCTGTTCTTGTGCGAATGCTGCTGGAGCAAGTAATGAGATGCCGACAGCAAACGCTAGTATTAATCTAGACATATGCCTTCTCCTATTATAAAAAGTATTTATTAGAAGTAATTACTAAAAACGTCTGTACTGAGTTCTCGTACTGCTGCGTTCCAAATACGTAAAGGTTCGCATGTGATAGTTTCAAAACTAGGATGTGATAGCACTAACCATTTTGGCTTGTCGCCTCTGAGATCTTGTTCTAGCTCTTGCGGTGTCCATCCACTTGTACCTAAGTATATTTGATACCAACTAGGTATATCACCCATCTCTAGTTTTTCAAGCATAAAGCCATCTGATGACAAAGCAAAGTTCTTGTGGTCTACAGGCATTGTGTTTGACGAATACCATTCATCTGTGTGCAGCATTATAAGACAAGTAGGTGAATACTCACCGCCAATATACACATGCGTATCATGTGGCCAGTTGATTCCTTTTTGACTCAACAGTTGACCCATGTCATACATGTTGCCCGAGTTCATCATCAAGCCCATTGTTGATTGGTCAGTAGATTCTGTTATGTAAACACACTTGCCTATGTGTTCTTCGTGAGCGTAAGCTGGGTTTGCTATTAAGAGACTTCCAGGACGTATTTGCAAGATTACTTCTTCTTCTTTTTACTTGCGCTTTTAGATCCACTGCCGTAGTCTGGTATCCATCCGCCATGGGCTCTGCCCTTGATTGACTTCCCGCCCATTGTGACTCGCTTCCCGCCTGGCTTTTTATGACTCTTTTTGCCATCGCGTCTTGCAAGACCTTGACTCTTGCAACTGGCTTTCCAACTCGCACTCATCTCGTCCTTGGGCGTCTTTTTACAGTAGCTAGGTGTAGGTGTTGCTTCTAGAGCATCGATATCGGAAATCTCATTCATCTTCATACTAATATTTAGCAGAAGTGTTGAGTTGATTAGCGATAACGATCCGCAGGGTTGATGTACTCAGCTTGGTCATTACATAGTGCAAATGAAAGAGCTTTTCGTGGACCCTTGGTTGTATTGATTTGGATTTCACCTGACTTTTCGTGGAACTCGATCTTTGTGATCTGTGCTGGCTCACGATTCTGACCCACTAGGATGGTTTGTCCTAGCTCTAGATTGACGTTTAGGTTACGTAGTGTACTCATGGGAAATCTCCTGTTGGGGACTATCTGATAGTATAGTCAATAATATTTATCTGTAATCACACATGGATAAGTACTAGTATACCAAACGGAGTAGACGATATTATGGAAATTCAAGATATACCCGCAGGCGAAAGCTGGGCATGTAGATTCAGAACAACAGTGTTTGTAGATGCAAACGGTGAACCAATAGAAACACCTAACCTACAGATAGGCCAAGCACATCCGGGCCAACCACAAACATACGAAGGTATAGGCGTGATACAAGTAAGAGATCAAACCAACGAACGTGTGCAACTGCAAGACATCAAGAGTCTTCGTCAGTACACAGTGAGCTACGCAGACGTATGGGACTGCGATACTATAGAATGGGTAGAGGAAACTGCATAATGTCAAAAGATATAACTCCAGAAGAACTGGACGAAGTTATAAAGGCCGCTCTGGGTGAACTTCTAAATATAGCAGCAGGTGTGGCTGAACAACAGTACACAGACGAAGGTGCTGATTCAATATACGCTGTGTGTGATTTAGTAGCTGAATACTATGAACTAGAACGTATAAAAGCAATCACAGAAGAACATGCTGATGGCAGCTTTACTACACGCTTTGAAACATTCACAGGTGAAGGCGACATCCACGCAGATACTATAAGAGATGTTGACGCTTATACCCCAGGTGTTATTCGCATCAACAAACGTCCAAAACTACGTGTGGTAGACGCAGATTCAAAGGACAAACCTGCGAACGATGAGTAGGCATCTAAACAAAATTTTACGTGTGAGGAGAGCCACACG
>Ga0209092_10000567_pt1 | contig 36728 bp, 49 predicted proteins | sample FraStrMetagenome_FD_187446 | JGI IMG/M metagenome (GOLD analysis project Ga0209092, IMG submission 187446) | Marine eukaryotic phytoplankton communities from Arctic Ocean - Fram Strait ARC3M Metagenome (SPAdes) (version 2) | ecosystem: Environmental > Aquatic > Marine > Oceanic | place: Fram...
CGATGCCTTCTCTTAGCTCGTTAACGCCTCCAGGGGCAGCGTTACCGCTGGCGCAGTCACAAGAGCAGCCAGAACAGTATCAGGCAATAGATGCGGCTGAAGCTGACATTAACGATTACGAGAGACAACGCCTAGAAAAACAGGCGCAGCAAAACGCAGTTCTCACAGATATGACAAGACCAGAAAGTCAAAAACCTACAACATTAGCGGAGTAATTAATGGGGGCTAAATCTGTATTTGATATCGTCGCTGGTGCTGTAGAGTCTCGTTTTTTCAGTCAGGCGGCAAGATCGGCTGAAAATCTCCAACGCAAAACTGGTAACGCCGCAGGCTTTAAGAACGATCTTACAGGCAAAGGGCAGGTCAAGCCTGACGAGTTAAAGGCTATGGGCTTTGACGAACACTTTGGTGATCGCAAAGACATTACCAAGGAAGAGGTTCAGCAGTTCATCAACGAGAACCAGGTACAGATTAAAGAGACTGTGTTGGGTGATGCGCCTAATTTAAGTGATGCACAGTTAGCAGAGTGGGCTAATCAAAACTTTCATAAAGGCCATGAGGATTTTATTGCTGCTCAAACTCCAAGAGAGCGCAAGAAAGCACTTGCACATATCGAAGATATTTATAAGCAAGAAGCGGTTGCTGACTCTAAATTCGGAGGGTACACCCTAGACGGTGGTGACAATTACCGTGAGTTGCTGTTGCAAGATAACAGTTCCGCAGGATTGCTTGATGAGCTTAATTCATTGAACGGTCAGATTGGAGATGCAAAGGTAGCATTAAGAAACGATCAAAGTGCATTATTAAACGTAGCAGAAGATTTGAAAAGAGAATCTGATAAGTTTATTGGTATGGACAACACTAAAGAAAACTATGACAACTATCAGAGAGTAAACAGAGAACTAAGCGATTTCCAAGACGGAAAGCTGCTAAGTGATGAAGCGGCTGGCAAATATATATACGGGGCTAAAGAACTTATAGAAAGGCGAGATGAGCTTGTAAGGCGGAAAGATAATCTTCCAGAACCATTTATCAATAGCAGCCACTTTGACGAGCCTAACATCCTTGCACACCTACGCATGAAAGACCGTGTAGATGCTGACGGCAACAAGACCCTATTGATTGAAGAAGCGCAGTCCGATTGGCATCAAACTGGTGCTGATCGAGGATATGTTAACAATGCTGAATATGCAGACTTGGTAAGTGAAGAGCAAAGATTAAACAAGGTTGTAGATGATACCAACATAAACGGTCTAGAGTCTTGGGGTGCGGAAAATGCTCCCGAACTAGCCGAAGCAATCACAAAAGCACGAGTTGAACTAAATGCGGGTCGCAACTTGGCATTTGACGATCCGCTGCTTGATCACACTGAGATGATGGAGCCTTTGCATGAAAATTTGCGTAAAGCGAAAATCGATCTGGACGATGCATTCCAAGCAGATTACTTGAAGCGTAACGGAATCAGCGCAGGCGATGCTTACATGCAAGCGCAATCAGATTTGCAAATTCTGCGAGCCGAACTTGATCCTATGCACGATGCTGTCCCAGACGCACCGTTCAAGACTGATGACAAATCGTCTTGGTACAACCTAGCGATGAAGCGTGGTTTGATCGAAGCGGCAGAGGGTGACTACGATAAGTTGGCATTCACCACTGGTCGTCAGCAGGCAGAACGATATGACCTCAGTAAGCAGATTAATGAGGTGCGCTTGGGCGGTGATGAGCAAAGCGGATTTACAGTCTCTGCATTCGACAAGAATGATACCCCCGTAATCATGGAGTCAATCGACTCGCTTGATGCACTACCTAACCTGATAGGTAAGGATGCCGCTAAGGCATTAATAGATCAACCGCTGACTGACACAGCTTCTGGCTCTGCGCGAGTGCTTGCAGGGCAAGACCTCAGTGTTGGCGGTGAGGGTATGAAGCAGTTCTATGACCGCACACTACCTAACACTCTTAACAAGCTGGTGAAGCAGGATGGCGTTAAGGTTGGTCAGAGTGGGTTGCCATCTGGACGGATTCGATCACCAATAACTGATGCTGAATTTAACGAGTTTCTTGATTTGAAAAAAATGCGTAACCCTAACGCTTACAACGAAGGGTTAACAACTGTGCAGCTCGACAGATACGAACAGCTAAAAGTTAAAGCTGATGAACGAGTGCCTGACCGCGACACCGTACACTCAATCAACATTACCCCAGAGATGCGTGACCGGGTTAAGAAAGGATTGCCACTGTTTGCAACAGGCGGTGCTGCTATTGGACTTGCAGAGATGATGAGCCAACAGCCGCAAGAAGATCAAAGGCCAGGATTGTTTAACAGCCTGCAATACTAATTCAAGGTATCCCTAAATGGCAATTACAACCTACAGCGAGCTACAGAGCAGCATCGCTGACTACCTCAATCGAGCCGATCTAACGAGCGTTGTACCTACGTTTATCGATCTCGCAGAGGCACAGATCAACCGTGATGTCAGGCATTGGCAGATGGAGAACCGGGCGACAACGACCTTTGATGGGCGTTACGCGACCAGACCCTCCGACTGGATTATGACCCAGAGAATGCACCTGACGGGCGGCAGCACCACCGCGATGACCTTAATCAGTCAGCAGGCGATGGCAGAGAAGCGTATGACCGCAAACAATGCATCTGGAAAGCCGTTGTTCTACTCACACAGTGAGTCTCAGTTTGAACTGTACCCAACGCCAGATCAGTCATACACCGCCGAGGTTCTGTACTACCAGAAGATACCTGCACTGACCGACAGCAACACCAGCAACTGGCTACTGAGCTATGCGCCTGATGTCTACCTGTACGGCTCGCTGATCCACTCAGCGCCCTATCTGGCAGAGGACGGCCGAACAAGCGTCTGGGCCTCGATGTACCAGGCGGCGGTTGACCAATTAAACCTACAGTCCGAGACCTCAAAAACGTCCGGGGCTGGACTTAAATTACGAGTAAGAGGACTAGGATGAGTTTTTCAAATTATTTAGAGACAGAGATACTGGACCATGTATTTGGTGGCGCTGCGTACACTGCGCCGTCAACGCTGTATGTGGCACTTTACACGGCCACGCCTAATGACGCTGGCGGTGGCACTGAGTTAAGTGGATCGGGCTACACGCGCAAGTCTGCGGCCTTTACAACGTCCGGTGCGACTACGTCTAACTCTGGTGCTGTTGAGTACGATACTGCGACAGGGAACTGGGGCACGATCACGCACATCGGTGTGTTTGACGCGGCTACCTCTGGCAACCTGATGGCGTATGGCGCACTGAGCTCAAGCAAGGCTGTTGATACGGGCGATGTCTTTCGCATACCCGCTGGCGATCTTGATATTACGTTGAACTAACATGCTGTACAGCGCAGGGAACTATGGCTACGGCGACTTTGCCGTCCACTCTATGCTGTACGGAGAGTACCAGTACGGCAGTGCAACCTATACCGGGACCACGCTAACTAACGCTCAGGCAGCAGTGACGGCTAGTGTTGCAACCTCTGCAACAGGGCAGCGCCTACGCAGTTCTGGTCTGGAGATTACGGCAGTATCTGCGTTTGCCACAATAGGCCAGCGTATTCACCTAGCGGCGCTAGAGCAGGCCAGTCATCCGTCTTTGTATGGTGGCTACGTTTACGGGGCTGTTGACTACAGCGCACCAAGAATTACTCACCCGATCACCGCAATCGCGTCAACGGTTGCATCGGGTCAGAACATTTTCCAGAAGTCTGCGGCACTCAGTGCGGCGGCATCATCGGCAATATCAGGCAACATTACAGCAGCAAGCGGCGCATCATTTTCCGCAGTGGCATCCATTGTGGGTGCTGGGCAGCTAACGGTTGTCGGGGTGGGTCAGGTGACCGCTGATAGCAGCGCGTTATTTTCTGGAAACATTACAGCGGCAGGGGCAACAGCGATCCCTGGTGCTGCAGCACTGAACATTGTCGGCACCATTCTGTGGGAAGACAACGCACTCAGCAGTAAGACCTACACCGACACTAATCTGGCATCGAACACCTACTCTGATGCCAACCTTACAGACAATTCATGGGAGGCCGCTTAAATGGCTGATACAACTACTAGCACCTATTCGCTTGTGAAGCCAGAGGTCGGCGCGTCCGCAGATACCTGGGGCACCAAGCTTAACAGTAACCTAGACGCAATTGACAACCTGCTCGATGGGGGCACGGCTGTCACTGGCATCGACATCAATTCCGGAACAATCGATGGCGCGACTATCGGCGGTTCTTCTGCTGGAGCGATCACTGGCACAGCCGTGGTAGCTAACACCTCTGTCAGCATCGCAGGCGATGGCGCAACCGTCACCGGGATAAAAGACGAAGACGATATGTCGTCTAACTCCAACGTCAAGCTGGCGACTCAGCAGTCTATTAAGGCCTACGTTGACACAGCGGTCACGGGCGTTAAGAAGGTCGGCAAGGAGACTATCTATGTCCCTGCGGCGGCTATGTACCCTAACTCAACAGCAGGTTGTGCGGACCTAGAGCAGGTCGAACTATCCAACGGTCCTGAGATCAAGTGCTTAGACTTTGATGCAAGCTCTGACGAGAACGCGCAGTTTACTGTTGCCTTTCCAAAGTCGTGGAACGAGGGCACAGTGACCTTCCAGGCATTCTTTACTGTTACTGGCACCAACACAGGCACAGTCGCCTGGGGTCTGTCTGGCGTGTCCTTTGCTGACAACGCAAGCATCAACACAGCCTTTGGGACTAACGTGGTCGCTACGGCCAAGGCGCACTCTGGAACGTCTAACGATATTAACGTGACGGCTGAGAGTGGCGCAGTGACAATTACAGGAGCTGCTGTAGACACCCAGACATACTTCCAAGTTATGCGTGACGTATCGGCAGATGACCAGACAGGCGATGCACGTTTGTTAGGCATTAAACTGTTCTTTACCACTGACGCTGCGAATGACGCATAAGGAGTAACTGATGACTGGATTTGGTTACAACGTAAGCGGCTTTGGGTCTTTTCCATCAAGAGGTCTGCCTCCCTACGAAATTGAGTTAGTTGTAGTAGGCGGTGGCGGTGGCGGTGGGGGCTCTGGCGGCGGCGGTGGTGGCGGTGGCACTTATAGAGAGCTAACGGTTTCCGATGTTCCATCAGGACTAACATGGACGGCGACAATCGGTGCTGGTGGTGCTGGAAATTCTGGCAGTTACGGTACGGCAGGCGGTTATACGCAGTTTTCTGGTACAGGCTTGACAACAATGAAATCTATGGGTGGGGGCCGAGGCGTGGGCAGTGAGGGTAGTGGTGGTGTCGGCGGCTCTGGCGGTGGCGGTTCACGATACCGTGGTTTTAATGGTGGGGCCGCTGAAACGGTTAACGGGTCTGGTGGTACTGCGTATGCGAACGCGGGGTCGCCCGGATCAGGCGGTAGTTTTCCATATTGGGTTTGTATGGGCGGTGGCGGCGGCGGTTCTCTGTCGCAAGCGTATGTTGGTCAGGGTCAAGGTGGAGGCAACCACGACTATGGCTCAAGCTCAATAGGCATTGCAGGCTGGTCTAATGGTGCTGGAAACGGAAAATTTTTCGGGCCGTCCTCCCTTGGATTTGGTTTGGCGGCTGGCGGGTCTTCTGCTGGCTTTGGCACTAGCCAGTATTATTCTCTCGGCCCCGGAGATAGCGCGGCATATGGTAGAGGTCTTGGGGCTTGGTACAATCAGACAAGTACCTCCTACGGTGCGGCTAGAGCTAGTCCTGTCGTGAATCAAGCCGCTACAGCGGCCTCTGCTAATACGGGTTCTGGTGGAGGTGCTGGGCATCCTCACGGCTCGCCCGGCAATGTCGGAGCGGCTGGCGGGTCTGGTGTTGTAATTTTGCGTTACTTAGGCGAACAAAGAGCAACGGGCGGGACAGTGTCTTCTGATGGGGGCTACACATATCATAGAATAACGTCTTCAGGGAACTTTATAACATGAGTCATTTTGCAAAAGTAGTAGACGGCACGGTGGAGTTAGTAATCACTGCCGAACAAGATTTTGTTGATGGTCTTGATGGCACATGGGTGCAGACTTCTTTTAACACATGGGGAGGAATTCATTACGGTTACGAAGAAGTGTCTAATGTGCAATTAGATAAAGACCTGAACGAAACTACGGTAACTATTCCCCAACCTGTTGCAGATGGCGGTGTTGCGCTACGCAAAAATTATGCTGGTGTAGGCGACACATACGACTCGACACGCGATGCCTTCTACGCACCACAGCCCTACGCAAGCTGGACACTCGACGAAGACACTTGTTTTTGGGAGGCTCCAACAGCAAAACCGGAGGACGGTAAATTATACAACTGGGACGAAGAGACAACGTCTTGGGTAGAGGTAGAGTAGTTACTTTATCGCTCTTTGACCTTCACGGTCTCCAAAGGAAATAAATTTATGGCGCTTTTAGCCCTTGAAGTCCCGGCTGGTATTTACAACCACGGGACGGAACTAGACTCGGCTGGTCGTTGGAGAGACGGCAACTTTATACGCTGGCAGAATGGGTCCGTGCGTCCGATTGGTGGGTGGACATTGCGCGCATCTTCTACAACCGCTGCGGCACCAAGGGGTGCTGTCGCGTGGATTGATCACTCTGATGACGCGCACCTAGCGGTAGGCACTTACAACAAGCTTTACGGCATCAATCAGGGTAGTGTCGTGTCTGACATCACACCTGCTGGCCTTACAGGTGGTACAGCCGATGCGGTGGTCAATATCGGCTACGGTGGCGGCACCTACGGCCTGACAACGTGGGGCACGACAAGGACCAGCACAGGTGTACCGGAGCACGTTACTACTTGGTCACTTGATAACTTTGGTCAGTATTTAATAGCCTGCTCGTCTACTGACGGCAAGATTTACCAGTGGCAGCTAAATGGTTCTGTCGCTGCCGCACAGCTAACTAACGCGCCCATCAACAACAAGGCCATGATGGTCACCGATGAGCGGTTTATCTTTGCACTGGCAACAGCGGGTAACCCTCAGAAGATTGCCTGGTGTGACAGAGAGAACAACACAACATGGTCCCCGGCCACGACCAATCAGGCGGGTGACATAGAACTTCAGACAACTGGCGAGATCATGTGCGGTGTCCGCGTAAAGGGGTCGGCGTTAATACTGACCACCCTCGATGCGCACTCTGCGACCTACGCTGGACCTCCCTTTGTCTACTCATTTAACCGGGTGGGCACTGCCTGCGGCATCATCTCCCGTCAGGGGGTGGTTGCGGTGGATGACGGCGCGTTCTGGATGGGCACGGCTGGGTTCTATCAGTACAACGGCTCGGCGGTGCAGGAGATGGCCTGCGATGTCTTGGACTATGTCTTTACCGATTTGAACGAGGCACAACGCTCCAAGGTCTGCGCTATCCACAACTCGCAGTTCGGTGAGGTCTGGTGGTTCTATCCGTCCGGGTCGTCTAATGAGAATGATCGCTACGTTGTCTATGATTATAAAGAGGGTCACTGGAACATCGGTAACTTAGGGCGTACCACGGGCGTAGACTCCGGCTCGTTCAGATCACCCCTATGGTTCGACGCAAGCGGCAACCTCTACAACCACGAATTTGGCTACAACCACGACTCTGCGCCGTTCTTAGAGTCTGGTCCTATCTCCCTGGGGGGTGGCGACAACATCGTCAAGGTCAACGAGATCATTCCCGATGAGGGCACACAGGGTCAGGTATCGCTGACGTTTAAGTCGCGGTTCTATCCTAACGGCACGGAGTCTACTCACGGTCCGTTCACAATGGCTAATCCGACCGGAGCGCGGTTCCAGGGGCGGCAGATACGCATGCGAATCAACGGGTCTGAGGTCAATAACTGGCGCGCAGGCAAGATGCGATTAAACGTGGTCGAGGGCGGTAGACGTTGAGCTACCAACTACCCCAGCCGATTGGTCCTGACTGGAAGCTATGGGCAAAGCGATTTGTGGATACGCTGTCAGCGACCCGGTCACAGCTTGTCTACTATGTGACGGGTGACTCTGCAGCCACTGACGGCTTGCTGCTGTTTGACACGGCAGGCTACCCGGTCATCTCAAAGAACAACGAATTTAAACAACTACTCGTCGAGGGCGGCTGCGGCCAGTTCTATGCCACAGCAACGCAAACAGCATCTCAGGCGAATACAGGTGCTGCGATCAGCTTTAACTCGGCGGCAGCGACTGACGGCCTTGCGATTAATGGGTCAGACGCGACTAAGATCGATGTCACTGACGCAGGACTGCTCCGAATCGACATCACGGCCCAAGCAACCGCCTCCAGTGGATACACCGGATACCTCTGGGTCAACGTCAACGGAACCGATGGACACGCTGTAAAGAAGACCGTCTCTGGTGACGACACAATCAACCACACAGCCCTTGTAACTGTCGCCGCAGGAAACTACCTAAAAGTGTTCTATGCGGTCTCTAACACGGGCCTAACGCTGCCTAACACGGCTGCTGCATCACCCATACCAGCGATACCTGCGGTGCAGGTCTCCGTCAACAGAATCAGCCAATAAATGGACCTTAATTCAGAGCTTAATCGGTGTAGACCGTGGATAGAGGCTGCGCTGGAGTATTCCGGTGGCACCCACTACTTTGAGGACATTGTTGAAGGAATCGTGTCCGGCAAGATGCAGTTTTGGCCAGCGGAGCGAGGTTGCGCGGTGACAGAGATTATTGTGTTCCCACGAAAGAAGGTGTTCCACATCTTTTTAGCGGGAGGCGAGAAAAATCAGATCGTTGATATGGACGAGTCAGCGGTGCAGTTTGCGAAGGCGCAGGGTTGCACAAGCATGACAATAGCCGGGCGCAGGGGCTGGGCTAAAGTTTTAAAAGCTAAACGGTGGACAGAGGCGTTCACCACACTTACGAAGGAAATTTAATATGTCAGGTGGAAAAGGCGGCAGCCAATCATCAAAGGTAGAAATACCAGCTTACTTAGAGAATGCATCAAAAGCGTCACTCAACAGGGCAGAGCAGGTCCAGGACATTGGATACATGCCGTACATGGGCCCAGACGTTGCAGCGTTTACTCAGCCACAGCAGCAGGCCATGCAGTCCAATATCGATGCGGCAGCGGCCTTTGGGCTTGTCGATCCGGGTCTCGATGCGATGGCTGGAATGCCACAGGCGCAGGACTTTGGTGGCGTACAGGGTCACAGCAGCTTTCCCTTATTTGAGATGGCGCAGCAAGATTTGGCGGCACAGCGGCCTGGGCAAGTTGAGGCTTACGATGAAATGTACGTTGATCCGGTGACGGGTGAGGGTGGCCATAATGGCACCAACTCACAGTTCCCGTATCCCTATGATCCGAGGTTCTTTCGATGAGTAACGGTGGCGCTCAAGGCGTAATGCAAACACACAACGGTATACCTAGTCTCACTACACCTTTTCCTATACCTAACAGCACTCAGGTCGGCCCATCTGCACCCGGCCAGCCTCAAGTGACCGATAACGGTATGATTGGCGGTCCGGCGCCAACAGTTCAGATACAGAACCCCATACCAAGTGGCGCGCCAGCCCCTGGCGCCAACACACCCTTGGAAGGTGGCTTTGTTGCTCCACGCCCCCCGAACATCAACCAGACGGCAGCGCAAGGCATTAACAACGCGATATCGTCCGCGACTAATGAGATGCGCTATAGGCCTGGAATGGTCAGCGCGTCACGTTATCGACCGAGCTCATCCTATGGTCAGGGCTATCAGGCCGCTGGTCAGACAGCACAAGGATTTGACGCTGCGGGTGTAGATTCGCAGGGCTACAACGCTACCGATGCAGGCTCGCAGGGCTATGGCGCGGAGCGTATTAATTCGACACCAATTGTCGGTGCGAATGATGTAAACGCGGGACAATTAGCTAATTCTGACCTTAGCAGCTACATGAATCAGTACGACAACGCGGTAGTTGATAACACGCTGTCTGATTTAGACCGTGCCCGGCAGATACAGGGCCAGAACATTGGTGCCAACGCGACAGCGGCAGGTGCCTACGGTGGCTCTCGACATGCGCTACGCGAAGCTGAAAACAACCGTAACTTTTACGATCAGGCCGCTAAGACATCGGCTCAATTACGGCAGTCTGGATTTAATAACGCACAGCAGATGGGCCTCACTGACATCGGTAACGCGATGCAGGCTGATCTGGCGAACCAAGGCGCTAACCTTCAAGCAAACAGTCTGACTGCTAACCTGTCTCAGCAGGGTAACATTGCAAATCAAAACGCAGCAAATCAGGCATCACAGTTTGGGTCGTCAGCGGCTAACACAGCGGCATTGACTAACGCAGCAGCGGCTAATCAGGCCTCGCAGTTTGGCGCATCAGCAGCTAACCAGGCGGCGCGACAGGCATCTCAGCAGCAGCAGCAGGCTGCTATGTTTGGCGCACAGGCAGAAAACGCCGCTTCACTGGCAAATCAAAGTGCATTAAATCAGGCCCGTCAGTTTGGCGCGCAGGCCAGAAATACTTCATCGCTTGCGAACCAAAACGCCTATAACACCGCAGGTCAGTTTAACGCTCAGCAGCGTCAGGCGGCTCAAATGGCTAACCAGAACGCAGGTCTAGCCGGGTCGCAGCAAAGACTCTCTGCAGGTAACCAGCTAGGCAACCTGAGTAACTTAGGCTTCGGTATGGGCCAGACATTGACGGGCAACTTGGCTGCAGACGGAGCCATGAAGCAGGGTCTAAATCAGTTACTGATCGATGCGGCGCGTAACCAGTTTAACCAGTACACCAACCAGCCGTTCAAGGACACCGGGTTGATTTCTGCAGCACTAGGTCAAGCGCCTGTGCCTCAGACCACGACCACGAGCAAGCAGCCTGGGTTGATGGACTATCTAACACTTGGCTCGCAGATGATGTCTTCTGATATGCGCCTGAAGACCAATATTAACCAAGTAGGCAACCTGCCTAACGGCCTTGGTATCTACACCTGGGATTGGACAGAAGACGCTGTAGACAAAGGTCTGGCAAATGATATGCACATTGGTGTGCTCGCGCAGGAAGTGGCTGATGTTATTCCAGAGGCTGTTGTCCACACACCAAGCGGTTACATGGCTGTTGATTATCATCAAGTCTTAAAAGGGTTATAAAAAATGTACGATCCAAACAATGACAAAGAACTCCAGCTCCGCAAAATTGCAAAGCAACTGCAAGAGCAGCAAAAGAAAGCGATGAGCGAGATGGATATGGGAGTGACTATCCCAAAGGTTGAGGTTGCCGTTGCGCCGCCAGAGATGCCAGACACAAACATAATGGATCAAGTTAGTCCGTACCTTGATCGTTTATCTCAAGGTGCAGCAAATTATACAGGTCAGGGGTTTGGAAACCCTAACGTACCACCTGTCCAGCGTGGCGGGGGCATGTTGATGCCAGCGCAAATGCCAATGCCTGCTTATGGTGAGGGGCTAAACAGTTCTGGGATTTTGGACTCAATTGTAAAACAGCAACATGGCGGTGTGCCTGGCTTTGTCGAAGATAACGCAGACGCTTTTAAAGAGTTGAAAGATAAAATAGCTAAAGCAATAGCAGGAGGCGCGTGATGACTCGTGAGCAATTAATGCAGCAGCAAATGGATAGCCTAAACGCAGCTAAACAGTTCGGCGCACAGTTTCCACAACAAGCGCCACAGCAAGCGCCACAGCAAAAGCAGCCGCAGGGTCTTTTGGCTCGCATGGGCGCAGGCATTAATAACTTCCGACAAGACCCGGAGAAGATGGCTCGATTAACGATGGGCCTTAACTCGATGCGATTAAACCCGGATCAGGGCATAGCGACATCTGCTGCAAATACCATACAACTCGCGCAAGAGCGAAAGCAGAACACATTGGACGCGGCTGGTACTGTAAAGTTTTTGCAGGGTAGAGCGGCAGCAGACCCAATGGCTGCTCAAGCACTGGCGGCAATACAGGCTAACCCCAGTATGGTCAAGGACATCATGGGCGCATATTTGTCCGGGCAGTTCAAGTCGCCGCACATGAGCAAAAACATTGGCTCTATCCAGACGGCTCAAGAGGATATGCCACAGTACCGTATAAAGGCTGGCGATCAATTTACCTATCACCTAGACCCGAACGCTAAAGCCGGGTATAGCCTTATTAAGTTAGGCGGTACAGGCACAACTGATAAAGCGCAGGCGCAGATGGAGCAAGACGCTACGCTGCGACAGGCAGATATTGAGCAGGCGCGCACTCAGGCGAAAGACTACTTTAAGAGATACGATGCTGTTAACAATCAAATCTCATCGTTGCGACAAGCACGAAAGCTAGTTGAGGACGGCGCGGAAACTGGTTGGATAAAGCAACATCTGCCTACTTTTCAAGCAAACACGCAGTTACTCCGCAATGTGGCTAATGAGATGGGTATCGATATCATAAACTCTGCTACGTTTGGTGCGCTAAGTGCTACGGAGCTAAAACTAGCGTTGTCCACTGGCTTTCCGCAAGGCTTGAACAGCACCCAAACAATTAAATACATTGACGACAAAATAAAAGCGCAGGATAAATTTAGGCGCGAGCTTCTGAAGAAAACAAACAGGCTTAATTCTGGCATTGGCTTTACGCAGTGGACTGCTGAGATTATGGAGCAGGAGGAGGCTGAATATGCCGTCTCGGTTATGCCTGCAAACAACGCAAAGTTGATCAAAAAAGCGGCAGACGCAAGCACCGCAATGAAGACTATTTCACCGCAGTATATTTGGGATCGCATGAACTTTGCCCAGCGTAAGGCCTTCATGGATGAGGAGCAGCAATGAGCAGACAAGACGACATACTAGCCTCCATCGATTTAGGTCTTGGTGGTGATTCAGTAAGTGCACCCCAAGAGCCTCAAGGTAATTACTTTGGCAACCTGCTAAGAACAGGTGCAGGCCAGGGGCTTGCTCTTGGTCTTGGCGATGAGCTAGAGGCTGGCTTCAGGAGCGCAGCGTCACAGTTGACGGATAACCCACGCGACTACAAACAGATTCGTGACGAGGTTCGAAAAGAGATAAAGCGATTCCAGGCAGAGAACCCTGGTGTTGCAATTACCTCTGAGATTGTTGGCGGTTTAGTGCCTACAGTAGCGGCTATGGTTACTGGCGTTGGCGCGCCAGCAGCCGCAGCAAATGCAGCCAAACTTGCCGCATTAGGAAATCGCGTAATGCGCGCCGCACCGGTTGGCGCAGCAGCAGGATATGGTTACTCAGAAAGTGAGACACCAGGCGGTCAGGCCATAGACGCTGGTGTAGGTGCGATCTCAGCCGTTGCTGCATCAGAGGCGCTTAGAGCGGTCGCTATTGGCGCAGGGTCTGGTTACCAAGCACTGCAAACGGCCTTGCGGAATAAGTTCGGCAATCAATACGCTGGAAAGGTCACAGAGTACCTAAATCGTCTACGAGAGCGCACAGGTAAGACCATTGATGAGACGGTGGACGATGTCCGTAATGGCGGTGTGATGGCCGAAGATGACTCTCTTCCTGCAAGTTTGCGCGGTATCGCATCGCAAGGTGGTGAGGCTGCTGGAGACCTAAAACTAGCCGCCAAGGCGCGTGTTGATCAGACCATGGCACAGGCCAACAAGGAAGTAAGGGGCGCGCTGGCACCAGGTGTGACGGGTGCAAATGTTGCAGTGGCTCAAAAACGTGCAAATCAAGAATTAAAAGACTACCAAGGCGATGAGTACGGAAGAATTTATGGCGAAGCCGGGAAATTAGCAGAACCCGTTAAGCAAAAGATGTTTGGGCAGCTTTCAGTTAACGCAAGGCTACGCCGCGCTATGGAAGAATTGTTTGAGGCTGAGAAGACAAATAATCCTGCGGCAAGACCCTTGTTCGGCGATAAAGTTGATCCAGACACTGGTGAGCTATACTTTACTTATTTGCGTGAGCCAACGCTGAAGGATGCTGAGCAAGTTAGGCGCGTGTTAAAGGAGATGGAGGCCAATAAGTATGCAGGCTCTAGTCCTAGCCCGGCGATTGCTGTTGAGCTTGGTGATGCTGAACGTGTGCTTAAAGAGGCAATTGACAAGGCAAGCCCCAAACTTGCGATTAATCGCGGTAACTATTCTGCGCGTGAAGCCTTTGACGCGGCCTTTAAGTTGGGCAAGTCATCACAAGGTAAGAGCGCCGACGATCTTGCAAATATACTGGACGACCTTACCCCTGACGAGATAACCGCCTTCAGGTCCGGCTATTACCAGACAGTTAGAAGAAAGCTAACCGATAACAAAGGTTCGTTCCCGGCGCAGGCAGGTGGACTTGATCGGTCTAAATCAGGCCCGAATGAGATCATGCGAACAATCTTGCCTGAAGAGAGTGCCGACAGCGTAATTGCTGCACTAGGTCGTGCGGGTCGAGCGCAACAAAACAATACAGCAATTAAGCCTGCTGGTAATTCGATGACGCAGTTTGTTGAAGAGGCAACCAACGAGATGGGTACGGTTGGTAAAGTCGCGGCTGTTAGCGAGGCAGTAAGTATGCCGACCCCTGGTAATGTTAGCCGCGCTGCCGCCGCCATAATTCCAGAAAATTTAGGGCTAAATGAGCAGCAAAAACAAACAGTCGTTAAGATACTGTTTTCCGAAGACCCTGACCTTGTTCGTGCCGCACTAACTGACGAGACAGCTTTTGGCGTTTTAAATCAAAAGGCGGTTGCCATTGCAAACTCATTAGTGCAAGTCGGCGATAATATTGTCAAGCGGCAAGTACCTGCTGGCCTAGTCGAAAACTTCTAAATAACCCTAATCACTGCACCGCCTTAACTGGCGGTTTTTCTCGTGGAAAAAATAAATATGGAACTGAAAAAACTGACAGAAGATGACATCAAGTCGATTGCAGCGGATGCGGTGGATAACGCAGAGGACTTTGTAAACTCTGAGCTGGTTGATGACCGCCTCAAGGCACAACGCTATTACGATGGACAGGTAGACATCGGGGAGGAAGAGGGCAGGAGCCGGGTAGTATCGACCAAGATACGCGACAAGATTCGTGCGATTAAGCCAAGCCTAATGCGTGTTTTTCTATCAACCGACAAGCCCGTTGAGTTTTCCCCGATGGGTCCAGAAGATGCACAGTTCGCAGAGCAGGCAACCAAGTACGTTAACTACAAATTTAATACCCTGGGTGGCTACAAGGTTCTGTCCGATGTCTTTGCTGACTCGCTTTTAAAGAAGTGCGGTGTGGTTAAGTGCTACTGGAATGTTGAAAAGAAATCTGAGACCTACGACCACCAAGATTTACCGGATGAAGAGTTTAGCTTAATCGTCAATGATGATCGTGTTGAGGTGATCGAGCACTCTGAAAATGTTGAGATAGAGATTGATGACATGGGTATGGAAGTTACCCGTTCAACGCACGATGTCAAGATTTCGGTGACAGAGGAATACGGTGACCTCGTTATTGAGGCGCTGCCGCCAGAAGAGTTCTTTATCTCCTCTGACGCAACCTCCCTCGATGATGCATACGCCATTGTTCATAAGCGCGAGGTTCGCGTAGGTGACCTGGTGGCGATGGGCTACGACTTTGAGGTCGTGTCTGAATTGACCGGAAACGACACCGACAATTTTATGGACGAGGAGCGTTTTGAGCGTCAGAACTTTAGCTTTGACGATGACGAGCAGCCGCTAGACCCGACCATGCGGAAAGTTATTGTGTCCGAAGTTTATATGAAAATAGACGTTGATGGCACAGGCGTACCGACCATGCATAAGATTCTGCTGGGCGGTGGCAGTGACGAGCTACTGGACTTTGAGCCGTGGGGTGACGTTCCGTTTGCCGTGTTTCAACACGATCCAGAGGCACACACATGGGTCGGCAACTCTCTTGCAGATATACTCTTTTCGGAGCAGGACGCAGCAACAGCAATGCTCCGAGGTGTCTTGGATAACGTGGCACTGACCAATAACCCTCGTACTGAGATTGTAGAGGGCATGGTCAACACTGACGACTTCCTGAACAACGAGATCGGCGGTGTTGTCCGGGTTAAGGCCGCTGGCAATATTCAGCCATTATCGGTCCCGTTTGTTGCTGGGCAGACCCTTTCAGCCGTTGAGTATTTTGACGCGCAGATCGATCATAAGACTGGCGTTTCAGCCGCATCGTCCGGGCTAGACCCGAATGCTTTATCTAACACAACAGCCACGGCTGTAAACGCAACTGTTCAAGGTGCTGCCTCGCAGATTGAGGTCATGGCGCGTAACTTGGCAGAGGGCGGTGTCACCCAGCTATTCAAGCTAATGCTCAAGCTCACCATTGAGAACTGCGACAAGATCGAGATGATGGCCATCGCTGGCAAGGACTACATGCCGGTTGATCCGCGCTCCTGGAACAAGGAAATGGACGTTACCGTTAATGTCGGTCTTGGCACTGGCAGGGAGGGCGAGCGTTTGATGTCGCTCCAAAAGGCGCTCGACATGCAGGTACAGATTTTCACGCAGTACGGTGTACAAAACGGACTCGTCGGCATGACCGAGATTAGAAACACACTAGCCGACATGTTGGCGTTGGGTGGCCTGAGAAATATTGACAGGTACTTTAAGCCAATGAGCGTTGAGCAAGAAATGCAGATTGCACAGCAAGCACAGCAGCAGCAGGGTCAGCAGCCAATGGATCAGGCAACCGCGTACCTGCAGGCAGAGCAACTCAAGGCACAGGCTAAGTCGCAGACCGACATGGCTAAGTTACAAATTGACGCACAGAAGGCTATCGCTACTGATGACCGTCAGCGCGATCAGATGGACCAAGACCTATTGGTGAAGGCCGCTGAGATTTACGGCAAGTACCAGACCAATGTCGATGTTGCTGGCGTTAAACAAGCCCAGTCGCAACCAAGATATCCGCAAGACACCCCAGTACAAGCAGTCACTGGCGGTAGATTTTGAACAATAAAGAAAAGGCCCAGAGGTACACCCGGCTATCGGCTGATGATGTATTTCAGGAGCTTATACAAGATATCAGAGATGACGCAGTCAGCGTCTTTCTGGAGCAGTCTCGTGACGACGAGGCGATTCACCGGGCGCGCAATCTGATTGATGCGCTCAACACTATCGAGACCAAGATCAACTCCATAAAGATGGCCGATCTTGTCGATGAAAAGAGAGGAACAGCACCGTGGAAACGACTGAAAGCAACTTAGATGGCAGCATTGAATCTGCCGCAGAAGCACTACTCGCGCCAACCGAAATCGAAGAGACTGAAGCCGAAGAGGAACAGGTAGCCCCTGAAGAACCTGAAGCCGAAGAGTCTGAGGAAGAGGAGCATGAAGAAGAGCCCGAAGAAGAAGACGACGACATAACCGAGGACACAGACGACGAAGAAGACGATGCCGCTTCTGAGACCCAGACTTTCACTGTCAAGATTGACGGTGAGGAAAAGTCTGTAAGTCTCGATGAGCTCAAGCAAGGATTTTCCGGTCAGAAGTTTGTCCAAAAAGGGATGCAAGAAAACGCCCAGGCGCGAAAGCAAACTGAGGAAGTTTATAACGCCCTTTTAGAATCTCGTCAGCAAGTAACTGAGCTATACAACCGACTACAAAATGGCAGCGTCACTCGCCAGCCAGTTAAGCCAGACATCGCTTTGTTAGACACCGATCCTATCGGATACGTTGAGCAAAATGCGCGGTTTGAGCAAGACATGGCGGCCTACCAAAATGAGATGCAGCAGTTCCAACAGGTCCAGAACGACCAGCTACACGCCCAAAATTTAGCCCTAGAAGCTCACCGCAACCAAGAGATGACCAAGCTCTTAGAGATCATGCCTGACCTTGCAGACCCGTCAAAGGGGAAGGTAATGAAGGAGCAGATGCTCGCGGTTGGGAATGAGTACGGATACGGCGCTGAAGAGATTTCAGCCATCGTAGACCACCGGGCTATTAGAGTTTTGGAAGATGCTAGAAAGTATCGTGAGATCGTAGCAGGCAAGTCGAAGGCAGTGGAAAAGGCTACTCAGAAAAAGAGAACGCAACCGCTAAAAGCAGGCAGTAAAAAGGCCAGTTCCTCGCAGAAAGAAATTCGCAACAAACAAAACCGACTGAAAAAATCAGGCTCAATTGATGACGCAGTAGCGATGATATTGGGCAACTAAATTTAAGACTTGAGGTAATTTAAAATGGCACAGCCAAGCAATACTTTTGACAGCTATGATGGGGCTAATTCCATCCGTGAAGACCTCTCTGGTGTTATTGAATCAGTATCACCTGAAGAGACTCCTTTTTACTCAGCATGTAAAAAGACCAAAGCAACTGCAACTTTGCATGAATTTCAGACAGACGCGCTGCGCGCTGCTGGAGCCAATGCTCATATTGAAGGCGATGCAACGACTGCTGAAGCTCGTACTGCTACCACCCGGCTTGGGAACAGAACCCAAATCTTTAAGAACGCCGTAGTAGTAGCTGACACAGACTCTGGTCTGAGTAAGGCAGGTAAAAATTCCGAGATGGCGTACCAAGTCATTAAGGTCGCAAAAGAGCAAAAATTGGACATAGAATTAGCCCTATTTGCTAACAACGCATCTGTTGCTGGTAACGCCACAACTGCTCGTGAACTGGCAGGCGCTCCATGCTGGATGACCACCAACGACGACTTTGCATCTGGCAACTCTGGTGCTGCTCCTAACGGTACTGGTGGTGCTCGTACAGATGACGGTACTCCGCGTGACTTTACGCAGGCACTGTTTGACTCGACCATGCAGTCAATTTGGACGGCTGGCGGTAATCCCGATACGGTTTACCTATCTCCGTTCCAAATGAACATTGCACTTGGCTTTACTGGTAACAACAACCAGCGTTCAACGGTTCAGGCTGGCGACAGCAAGGTCGTTAAATCGTTAGATGTTTATGTTACGCCTTGGGGCACGGTTGAGTTTCAGCCAAGCCGCTTGATTCGTGGTCGTGATGTATTCATCTGCCAGAACGACATGTGGAATGTTGCTGTACTGCGTCCCACTAAAAATGTTGAGCTGTCTAAAAATGGCGACAACACTACTCGCCAGGTAGTAACAGAATTGACTCTCGTTTCAAAGAACGAAGCAGCGTCAGGCATCATCTGTGATTTGACTACCTCGTAAGAAGTAAGCAGTAAAACGAAGGCATCCTCTGTGCACGGGGGATGCCTTTTTTTATGGAGTTTTTATGGCAAAGCCAGCAAAGAGCAAGGCTAGGGTAAAGGTCACCGCAAGCGGTAAAGAGGAAATAGATATGCCAATGGTAAAAGGTAAAAAGTACCCCTACACAGCGGCAGGTAAGGCTGCTGCGGCAAAGGCAAAAAAGGCTCCTGCTAAAAAGAAAAGGAAAAAGTAATGCTCATCAAAGAAAAGATTATTCCGACAGAAACTGGCATCGAGATTCACAAGCAGTACGACAACAACGTCTATCTTGACGAGGTCAAAGAAATGCGTAAGCAGGGCGTTGGCATGACAGGTGAGAATCGTCTTGTGGGCAGAATACCCGTGCACCTGGTCGCGCAGTGGATGAAAGAAGCCGGGGTAAGTTGGTCCGACAACGAGGCCAAAAAAGACCTAATTCACAAGAAGATGATGTCAGGTGAATTTGACGCATTCCGGGTCTGGAAGGGTAAATACTAATGACTGCAGATACGCACATCAAGCTACCTACATGGACGCTGCCAATCGGCGCAGCGTTGGTCTCTTTTTCGGTGGGCTATGGCGCTATGCAGGCACAAGCGCAGGCTACTCAGATGGAGATTGAGAGGGTAGGTAAGATCGCAGCCGAGACCTATACGAATAGCAACGAGAACAGCACTAGCACAGCGTTAAACGCGCAGGCTATTAAGAACATTGCAGACTCGTTAGCGCGCCAAGAGGAGCTTGCAAAGGCCTCTGATGAGCGTCTCACACAATTGATAAATATGATGTTAGAGCAAAAATAAAGTGCTCGCCGAAATTGCCGCCGCTAACGCAGCGTTTCAAGTCATTAAAGGCGCTCTGTCAAACGGGCGCGAGCTTTACGACGTGGCAGATCAGGCGACTAAGTATTTTGATAGCAAGTCTGCGATAGCCAAGAAAGCAAACAAGAATGGCGGCAAGGACGACATGGCTTGCTTTATGGAGATGGAGAAAATTAAGGCACAGGAAGAGTGGCTCAAAGACTTTATGATCTATGCTGGTAGAGCGGACATGCATAAAGACTGGCTGACCTTTCAAAGCGAAAGAAAGCGGGCACGGGAAAAAGAAGCTCGTTTAGCCAAGCAGAAGAAGGCGCGCAACATAGCGTTGTTTTTGTCAGCGTTGGCTTGGGGAACAGGGCTGATTATCCTGCTGCCGCTCGCGCTGTACATAGGGTTTAAATTATTTGGAGTGATATAAATTGTCAATTTTAAGCACGATCCTGGGGAGCGGTGACGTTATCTCCAAGGGGCTGGGTCTCATCGACTCGATGCACACTAGCGACACTGAAATGATCGAGGCCAAGACTAAGGCCAAGACAGACCTGCTATCCGCGTATTCGCCATTTAAAGTGGCACAGCGTTATCTGGCCCTGATATTTGGCTTCACGTTTGTCGTTTCGTATTTCATGGTCTTGACACTTTTTTTTATGGACAAGGACATCGCCCAGGTTCAAGAATTGATAACTTCATTCAAGATCGACTGGATCATGTTGACCATTGTCGGCTTTTATTTTGGCGGCGGCGCATTCGAGGGCGTGATGGCAAAGAAGGATGCGGCGAAGTGAGATACTTTGATCTAGCAGAATTTGACTGCCAAGAGACCGGCGAAAATGACATGAGTCAAGAGTTTTTGTCAGCGTTAGACGATCTGCGCGAAAAGTGCGGATTTAGCTTTGTCATTACCAGTGGATATCGGTCCAGAAAGCACAGTATTGAGAAGGCAAAAAACACACCCGGAACCCATGCCCAAGGGATCGCCTGCGACATAAAAGTTAATGGTGCAGTAGAGCGATTTCGCATAGTGGAAGAAGCTCTAAAAATGGGGTTTAACGGCATCGGAATTGCCAATAATTTTGTCCACGTTGACCTGCGTAAAACTACGCCAGTTTTGTGGTGCTATTGAGTCACTTGCATAACAAGACCGATCATATACCGATCATATGAGCTGTTTTAAGCGTATTATTGACATAAGTCATTGATTTTAAAGGGAATAAATGGGGTGGACGACGGGGATTGAACCCGTGCCAATGACGGTGAGTGTAGGCCAGTGTAGGCTACAACCCGCATGAATACTGACTTCTTATTTTTGCAAACCGACACTGAGCGACATTAAGCGATATACCACCGATCATTTTACCGATCACCGAAGGGGTTTATGCTCGGTTCCAGGCAGCGGTTCAAACTGCGAAAAATCCTTGTCAGATGCATACTCATCAATCCACTCGGCATAGGTGTTTAAAAAGACCGCAGTAGAGTGGCCTAATTGCTTTGCAGCAAGCGGTGGTAAAACGCCTTTTGAAAGCAATTCAGCGGCCCTTGTATGCCGACAAGCATAGGGTGTTCGATAGTGGATTTGCTTGCGCTTATGGGCCTTCTGCCATGCCCGGTTGAATCGCCTGGTGTCTTGGAAAAAACCACCGTTTTCGTTAACAAAGAAGTAGGGCGAGTCTATGCGCGGTGGCATCATCTTCATTGCTTTTCGCACCCACATTGGCACATAGACCTTTCTGCGGTGACCTGTCTTGGTAGACTCAACTAGCTTTCCTCTTACTATCTGCTGGTGAACGTGCCAGTGCTCGCCGTCAAAGTCATTTCTAAGCAATCCTTTAATCTCACCAGGGCGAAAGCCGCAGCCAAATAATAGCGCAAAGTACACATAAACATCGCCGGTCAGGCACGACATTATTTTGTCACGCTCTGCTGGCGTGTAACGCTCTATTGGTTTTGTTTGTGCTTTTTTAGTTTTAATGATCGCTGCTGGGTTCGGAAACACCTCGGCATAATCGAGAACGCCGCGCAATGGTCCAAGGACGTTGTCACGGGTCTTGCTAGACGCATCGATCCGGCTTAGAGCCAGTTTGATCTCACGGGTGGTGATCGAGGCGCAGGGCTTTTTACCGAATAACGGAATCCAGTATTTATTTAAGATGTTGAGGTAGCCTAGTTTTGTGGAGTGTTTACCTTGATGGGTCTCAAGGTACTCTTGAGCCATGCTGTGAAAAGATTGTAGGTGGGTTGGGTACTCTTCTTCTTCAAAGGCAAGGCCAAGCCGAAACTTGACCGCTAACTCATCCCGGTATTTTTTTACGCGCTTAACGTCAGCCGCATTGTCGGGGTTGGCCTTGATGATCTCTTGATGCACTGGCTTGCCGTGCTTCCAGATTTTGATTTCAAGCCCATTTCCGCGAGGTCTGATTCCTGTTGGGAATTTCTTATCCATCGCTCAAACTCCTCTGTGTCTATCATAGTCGTGCGACCGATTACATAGTAGTGAACGCCCTTTGTCCAATGACGCTGCATCCACCCAGATACTGTGGATGCCTTCACGCCATGTTCATCGGCGAACTTAGCCTTATCTATCAGCATTCGCAGCCTCCATGAAATATTCAGCAACACTGCATTTTTCAGAGTAACGGTTAGTCACTGAAATCAGTTTTTTATCAATGACATAACCGTCACGCTTTAGCTCGTGCACTCTGGCAGCGAGCCGGGTAATGCCCAACTCCTTCCAGGCATCAATGGGCGTGATTGATTGCCCCTTCTCAAGATACTCTAACACTCGATTAGCTTGCGTCATACGTCACCTCTAGAATGGAACATCGTCGTCAGGGAATGCGTTTTGGGTAGGCGCTGGTGCTGGGGCTGACTGACCGCCTTCTTCTTTAATGATGGTTACACCCTCGCCCCAAAAGGCTTTAACATTGCCAACGAACGGAAGCTCTTTGTCCTTGCCCGCATCACGCTCATCTTTGGTAGTCGCCATCTTGATGCCTCCGTGCTGGCCAAAACGATCTGGCTCCTCCGGTGTGATAAAGCAAGTAAGGTCCGCGTACAGGGCACCATTCTTACCGCGATGGAATCGCTTTTTGTCCAGCTTGGTGACATCGATTGAAAAATTAACTGCTACTTTCATTTGTGTTCTCCTACCAATTAATATGGGTGTTATAGGTTGCTATGAATTTTTGAATATCAGAGACAACACTGCTCTCGCGGTATTGCGACATCTTTTCGTGTTTCATCCATCGATCAAAACCGGCCAGCAGCATTGCAAGGTCATAGGCTCGGTGTACGCTGCGCCCGGATGCCTGAATGCGAGCAACAATTTGCGGCATCACCAGGGTTGGGCTTTTGGGGTAGTCACCGCCGTCATTCATCTTTTCAGCAAAGTCGGTGACAGCGTCCTCACCGTACTTTGTTGCGATAAGGTAAAAAGCGACAAATATGTTGCTCACCTTCATGCGCGTGTTGCGCCCGGTCTTTTGGACGATCTTGGCGAGCCAGTCTAAATCGACCCTGGCCTGTATATCCTTTAGGGCAGGCATCACAACGGAGTTAGGCATTTTTGTACCGCCGCCAGAGCCGTTGGTTGCAAGGCTTTTATTATCGAACTTGTAAAGCAGATGAATGCTTGCTGCGACTAATGTGGCGTAGCTACAGTTCGCCATAGTTAAGACATCGGCACTGCTGCGCGGTTTGCCGTTATCAATGGTCGCCATAGCTACCTTTGGTGCGCCGGTGCATAGCCCTATGTCTGCCGACACATTGGCGCTAACGATTGCGTTGAGCCTGTGCTGGCCATCCATCAACGTGCCATCATCGGCGATGACGATTGTCTGACCGTTTTTTTGCCACTTCCCGGATCGAATCTGGTCGGCCAGGAAGTCAACGTGGCGTTTGTTGAGCTTGCGATTTGCACCGTTGTTGCCAAGTAGTAGTGCCGCCATTGGCGGTGTAATCGTTGTCATTTCAATATTCATGCTTCTGCTCCCGTAAATCCTGCTTCTCGAAACGCAGTTGATTTCATTGTTTTTAATTCTTCAGTCGTGAAAATCCCGCCTTTTGACGGCGCTTTCCAAACGGCACGTTGCTGCTCTTCATTCAGGTCACGCCACTCTTCATTCGCGGCCTCCAAGTCGCCTGTGCCAAGCGCATTTTTGATAGCAAATATCGTCGCTGAGTGCTCGCGCACAACCGCGTTGTAGTCCACCAGGCCATCTTGTGGCGCAGGGACATCAGCGATGCCAGTAGGTCTAGCCTGCTTAAAGTCGTCGGCCTCCTCCTCGGAGTAGACATGGCCGTGCAAGCCTACGAGCTTCAGGATCACTCGGTCCTTGGCGCGCTTTTCAGCCATCGCGTAGGGGTAGGCGTTCTTGTTGTTATAGGTCGCGGCCTCCCCGAAGGACCACTCTGACTTGTCGCCCAGGTGCCCGGTGACCACGATCACGACACTCTTTGCTGCAATGTCGCTCTCGATCACGGTGGGCGGGTCAAAGGTAATGTTCTTGTGAGCCGCGACACGCTCAAGCGCCTTGTGCAAAAGGACAAAGGTGCCGTGGCAATCCCAGCCTGCCGTGGCGGTGGTCTCGCCAATCTCTTTTAACACCTCTCCAACCAGCTTAGGGACGTTGTGCTTACCCATGATCAGTACCTCCACTCGCCATCGCCTCGAGGGCGTATCGCTCGCCGTAGCCGCGATAATACTCATCGCACTGATCGGCCTTTGCAGGATCGCCGTTGATGCAATCCACCTGGCCCTGACAAAAGTCCAGAGCGTTATAAAAATCAAATCCTAATTTTTTTTGTGCGTTCATAGCTAAACTCCGAATATTGAACAATAAAGGTAGAGGCCAACCGCGCCTGCAAATGTGCCAAATGCAAAGGCTTCAAATTGGTCGAGGTCGCGTTTCGGCGCTTTATCGAGAATTTCTAGTTTTTGTTTTTTCATTTTTCTTCCTCCAGTGAATTTTTGCAGTTAACAAATTGATCGGATTATGTTTTTTGAAGCAGGTCACCGATACTGCATCTGTCTTTGTTAGCGCGACTGCGGCAACGCTAAGGAATTGACCTACCCCTAAAGATTCTTGTTTTCCCAAAGCCTTTCGGAGTAGCCAAGCATCAACGCGCTGACCAGCCGACCAAGTGCATCAAAGTCCTGCATTGCGATTGCATCTGTCACATCACGCTGAAAGTTGAGACTCTGCTGATTGTTGGCGCTCATCTCATAACGATTTCTTGGCCACCTATAGATGTCCTCAATGCCATCTGGACCGAAGGCCGTCCAAAAAATTAGGTCATCATCGAGGATGTCAAGAAGGTCGCGCATCTCTGGGGTAGGTTGATCAATATCAAGAACCTCAGGGCAGGCAACTCTTGCCGGATTGTCTTTATATTGTGTGGCTGCGTATCCGCTTGATTCGTACATAATTAATCCTTTCGTGTGCATAAATATTCATAACGTGTATGTAATATATACACAAAAAGTGTTCAATGCAACAAAAAATACGCAGATTGTTTTTTTAGGATGGTTAGTTGTTATTTAAAATTTGCTGTGGTTTACTGGTTATTCAAATATAAATATAAAACACGAAAAGTAGGTGAACTTTAAAGGTAGGTTTGGGATGAGCGAAGAAGTGGAATTTGTACAGGGATTGAGCGAGGCCGAGACAGCAGAGGCTTTGGGCTTTATGAAGAATTTCTTAGATAGGCTTTTAACATCTCAGTTACCTGACGCGCATCAAGGTCCGACAGCTTTGCAACTCCCTGAATGACGGACACAAGCTCCTGCTTGGCCTCAGACATTTCGTCCAGGCTGTCCATCGCATGATCGAGCCCCAGCAGATAGCCAGCCTCAGTATTTAGTACGTCAGCGAGTATCTTGGCTTGCTCAACCTTCATAAGTCGCATTCCAGACTCATAATTGCCGATTCTGCTTGCAGACAATTTATTCTTAGTCGCTGCGGCAAGTGACACCAATGTGTGCCCGGCGGAGACGCGGGCATTTTGTAAGCGTGTATTTTTATTGTTACTCATTGCGGCACCTCCTACTGATATTTTCATCTATGTTGAACACTTATTGTGGTCTCAATGCTTGCAATATGCAAGTTTTTTTGTTACCCACACTATGACGTTGAATTTACACGTTTTTTTAAAAAACTGTTTCTAATAAACACTAAACGTGTTTATAATTCGGTATGACAAAAAATACGACAAGATTCCAAAGACATCTCAGTACGCTCGGCGACGATCAGGCCAGTGTTCAACATTCAATCACAAAGCGTTCTGCGCAAGCCTATCGCCTCGGCGAGAGGTCGCCAAAGGTCACTGACATTCCTAAGCTGGTGAAGAGCGCCAAGGGTTCATTGAGCTACTCATGTTTTTTTGAGGCCTCAAGTGACTAGAGACTTTAAGGGCGTGTGGATTTCTAGGGAAATCTGGCTAGATCAAACTTTAACTTGGATGCAGAAGCTGCTTCTGGTTGAGATCGATAGCCTGGATTCTCACGACCACTGCTTTGCCAGTAACGCGCACTTTGCCGAGCACCTGCAATTATCAAAAAGCCGCATCAGCGATCTGGTGAGCTCGCTTGAGAAGGCCGGGTACATCAAATGCTTTCTGGAGTACAAGGGCAAGCAGGTCATCAAAAGGACCATCACGATCACTAATAAGGTGGTCAGTATTCCGAATACCCCCCATCGAGATTCCGAAGACCCCCCATCGGAAAACGGTGAGGGTAAGAATACAAAGATTAACAATAATATACAGAAAAGATTTAACCCGCCAACTATCGCAGAGGTTGAAGACTACAAATCTGAAATCGCTGCACACTGTTCACCACAAAAGTTTATCGATTACCACGAGTCCAAGGGTTGGGTCGTTGGGCGTGGAGCAATGAAAAGTTGGAAGGCGGCATTTCGGACCTGGGAAACAAACCACCACGAATTTAAAAAGGAAAGGGAGAGTAGGAATGTCCAACGTGCAGGCGCTAGTTCAGCAAGTGGCAAGTGGCTCGACATCAACGAGCAATTCTGATGTCCCGCGCAGCAAAGAGGAGACCCAGGCGACAAACTATTTGTTTGGCTTGCTCGCAATTGTGTATGGCGAGAAGAAGATGAGCGTCACCTTTCCTGACGAGATGCGAGTTGCGGCGAAGAGAATGTACGCACCGCTGATCGGCAAGTTCACCCGTGAAGAGATCGACAAGGGCGTGACCTATGTCAAAGAACAACGACAGAAGGGCAACGCTGAGTTCGAGTGGCCGAACATTGACAGGATCATTGGCAGTATCAAGGAGGCTAACCGGGTGAGGGCATTGCACCGTCCCTTTGAGAAGCCAGCGGCGCTGATTGGTCACGACAAAGAGGTTGCCAAGGCAGCCGGAGCAGAAGCTCTTAAAGCAATGAGGGAGATGTTTTGAATGTGGATACTACCAAAGAATTACCCACTGTCATTGCGTTTTGCGCTGGATATGGTGGAATCGAAAGAGGACTTGACCTTACCGGGGTTAAACATCGAGTCATCGCTTATGTGGAGATCGAAGCCTTCTGCATTGCCAACTTGGTTGCGAAGATGGAAAGCGGACAGCTACCTCCCGCACCTATTTTTACGAATCTTAAAACCTTTCCAGCGGAGGTCTTTCGAGACCGCTGTGACCTCATCACTGGCGGTTACCCGTGCCAACCCTTTTCAGCGGCAGGAATGCGAAAAGGAGAGGACGACCCAAGACACCTCTGGCCTTTCATACGGCGACACATTGCAGCAATTAGACCTCATCGAGTGTTCTTTGAAAACGTCGAGGGTCACATCTCGCTTGGACTGTCCTCAGTTATTGCCGACTTGGAAGAAGATTGTTACCGATCAGCGTGGGGAATATTCTCAGCGCGTGAAGTCGGCGCTCCTCACCAGAGAAAGCGAGTCTTTATCATGGCTGACTCCAATGGTGCAGGACAGCAAGCACAGCGGAACGAATTCCGGCCCGAACGGCAAACGCCAGCTACTTGTGAATCAAGTGAACTGGCCGACACCATCTGCTCACGAAGCGAGACTGGGATACCAGGATCGGAGCGACCCAACCAAGAAGGGAACGCAGGAATCACTCACAACTGTGATAGTGAACAAGGCGGGTGGCAGATCGGTATGCGCTGGCCACCTGAACCCGGACTGGGTCGAGTGGTTGATGGGTGTGCCGACCGGGTGGACCGCATTAGGCTCTTGGGGAACGGAGTCGTGCCAGCAACAGCCGCAGAAGCGTGGAGAGTATTAAGTGCAAGACACTGATTGCATCGAGGAGACTTACGGGCGAACGAAAGCTGCTTATCGTGCGGATTTCAAGTATTGCTATGTGTCTTCAGATCGATGGGGTTTGAAGATGGGAGGGTGGTACACCGCCGATGAGATGGCAAAGGCTTCCGGTGTCAGCGCAAAGCTCATTGCTAACCGAGTTTACTCTGCGAGCTACCTGCGCCAAGCCTGCGACATCATCAGAGATGAGCAGCTAGAGCTCAGAGATAAATTTCAAAGGAAAATGTTCACTGGTTACGCGCTTGAGCGTTACACAGATTGGATTAGCAGCCATTGGTTGCGGAGACCGATATGAATGGTGTGTTCCATGTTCTGAGGACCGAGCACATGAAGGCGCAGGCGCTTGCTGCGGTTGAGGCTGCAGAGGTCAATCCTAAAAAGCCTGTTAGTGTGCAGGTCAAGACCTACGACATGAAAAGATCGGAGGCGCAGAACAGGCTATCCCACCGTTGGTATGGTGAGATTGCCGAGCAGGGACAAGAGTACACCCAGGAACAGATCAAGTGCCGGGCAAAGAAGCACTTTGGTGTACCGATAATGTTGGCAGAGTGCGAGAATTTTAACGAAGCCTGGTTGAAGGCGATTCAAGCATTTCCGACCTATGAAGAGCAGGTCGATGAGTTGCTGGCGTTTTTCCCGGTCACATCGCTAATGACGACCAAGCAGATGTCGCAGTATCTGACTGACTTTTATCGAGTCCAGGGTCAGCGATACAAGCTGACCGACCCAAAGGTGTATGGACTTGGCTAAAACATTACGAGCGCAGTGCCTTGTGGCTGCCCAGAAACTGGCACGGATATCTGCTGCGAACAGCAACGGGTACGCGCAGTGCGTTAGCTGCGATCCGAATGAGCTTAACTCTTGGCACCATTGGAAGGATATGGATGGTGGGCACTTTATCCCCAAAGGCTCCAGCGGCTATTGGGCGCTAGAGGTTGAGAACATTCACCCGCAGTGTAAGGGCTGTAATGGCTTTGGCATGAAGCACGGCTCTGCCGAGGTCTGGTACACGCTCTGGATGGAAGACTTTTATGGCAAGGACTTTGTGCAGCAGATGCTGCGCAATAAGCGCAAGATCAAAAAATTATACGCGGCTGACTATCGAGAGATGCTGGCTGAATTTAAAGAACAAATTAAGTTCCATGAGGAACGATTGAATGGTTATTGACTACGAATTTTTGCGCAAGTTCTGCAAAACGGACAGACAGGAAATGGTGCTCGACGCGGTGATGAAGCATCACGGCAATCAAGCAAAGGCTGCCAAGGAATTAGGCCGGTCGCAAAGTGGGGTCTGGCAGATGATGGCTCGCCTTGAGCGTCTGGCGGCTAGAAGTGCTGTGGCACCGCATCGAAGCGTTGATAAGCAAGTCATGGAGGGGTTTGAGGCGAAGAGAGTCTCAACGGCCTACAACAACGAGGGCGAGGTCGCGCTGCAGTGGGTGATACAGGAGCCTGAGAGGCGCTCCATGAAGGAGAAGGTCGATGCCATGATGGAAGGACTGAAGGATGACCTGACCGGGTTTAGGAAAGCCGTTAAGGCGCCTAAGATTGTGAACGCGGACCTGCTCGCCTGTTACATCATAGGTGACCATCACTTTGGGATGCTGGCCGATGGCGATACAAAACTAGATGACGATAATTACGATGTGAAGATCGCCACTAAGGTGTTGACTGAGGCGGTGGATAAGTTAGCGGCCAGGGTAGGGAATTGCGAAAGGGCGGTGCTGCTTAATGTCGGCGACTTTTTCCACGAAGACGGAAATCAGGCAACGAGCAAGGGAACGCCGGTTGATGTTGATACACGGATTGGTAAAACCTTTAAGTTAGCTGGTCGATTATTTCAAACGCTGGTGACAAGGCTTTTACAGCAGCACAAGCATCTAACCTTGGTGAATGTTCGCGGGAATCACGACACGGCTATGGCCTGCCACCTCAGTAGCGCGCTGGAGCTGCTTTACCAGAATGAGCCGCGCCTCGATGTCCTGCCTAATTATTCTAAATTTTTACACATGACCTATGGCAACAACCTGTTTGTGTTCCATCACGGTGATCGGATTAAGCACGAGCAGATTCTGCAGGCGGTGATTACGAATCTGGACGATCAGTGGTCAGCGAGCAAGAAGCGTTACTGCCACCTGGGGCACATCCATCATCACACCCGGCGCGAGGTCGGCAGTATGCACTTTGAACATTGGGGCAGTCTTACGGCAACAGACCAATGGCACTCTGATTCTGGGTATGGCGCAGAGAGGTCGATGACGGCGGTTATCTATCACAAGGAGCGTGGCGAGGACAGCCGGGTCAAGGTCACCGCATGATGGGCATGAAAACGCGAACCGCCTCTGTCAGTGTAGAAACAGACTATTCCCTAACCGATATTGCCGCAATGCAAAGGTTTTTGGCGGCGCTTGAGAGGAGCAAGAGAATGAAGATCACCTCACAGAACATGCACTTTTGGCTGGTGACCGCCAGCGACATGAACGACCCGGAGTTGTTTAAGTGCCTGGCCGAGACGTTGACTAGCTCGCCCCATGTGCGTCAGGAAGCTGGAATTGATTTGTGGATTAAAGAGATCAATGCTGCGATGGACAAGCAGGCAGAGGAGGCAGAGTTAGAGGCCAAGATTGCCAGCGAGAAAATCGAAGCAATCACTGCGATGCTCGATGATGAGTGAGTTGCTTGCGATGCTTACCCCAGGCGCTCCACCGATGAGCGCAGAGGTGCGGGGTACGAGTGGCCAACGGATAACGCCCGGTGATGTGGCAGCCTGCATGGTGCACGTTGATCGCCACACATATTTATATGCGCTCAGTAAATACTGTCTGGACGACAACAGCCGAAGTGAGCTCAACGACCTTGCGGTTTTTGCTGTTAAGAACTTGGGTTACACGTTGACCGAAAACGAGCCAGAAAATGCTATTGATAGGCTAGGCCTGATGGCGCTGTCCTTTGCGATTAGCCCCAGTCGCTGCAGGCACTGCAAGGGCACGGGTCAGGTCAAGGTCGGCAGTAAGGTCGAGGTGTGTCGAAGGTGCAGTGGCACGGGGAACATGAGCGTCAGTGTCCGCAGGTTAGCGGAGGCGATGGGCGTAGGGCGCTGGAGGGCACAGAAGGTCTGGTTGCCACGATTTCAGCGACTGTTAAGTGATTATCAGGTCCGCGATGACGCGGTGCAGAGAGTGATCTATAGGGGTTTGAAAGATGGGTAAGGGTAGCGATCAAAGGCCAACCGATTTACAGAAGTTTGCGTCAAATTGGGAGGCGATTTATGGGAAGGCAGAAAAGAAAAAAAGGCCAATCAATAAGAACCCGCAGACTTGGAAAGAGTTCCATATTGAGATGGCCAAGATTGAAGCGGACAAAAAATCCTAAACTTTGTCCGCTGAGATGATTTGACTGACGATGTCGTTCTGTCGCATTGCTAACGCGCCTAGCATGATGGCAATGTAGCGATCTGGATTAGATGTCTGCCAATTGGTCAGCGTCCTTGGCGTAACGTCCATTAGATCGCAGGCCTCTTGTAGAGACCTGAACCCTAGCTTTTTTGCAAGTTCTGATGGTTTCATTTTATTCCGCACTTACGCTCCGATGAAGTGATAGTAACCTTTTGAATGAACTAATGCGCGGCCACCCCCACTGTCAATAATATCAAGTGTGCCACCTGTAAAGTGAATGCAAGCATCGTTGTACTCGTTAAACTTAGACTCATCGATAAGTGCGCTGATCTCTTCTTTCCAGTTGTTCTTATTGCACAGTTCTTGAAATAGACCCTCTAGTTGCTCTTGTGACAATGTAGGGCGTGGCTTTGGCAGGTCAAAAGTTTGTGTTAGTTTCATATTGTCTCTCCTCGTTGTGAATGTATATTATACAGGTAACTATTACCGAAATACAATACTATTTAAGTAAATAGAGTAAATAAAGTAAGGTTTCGGACAAATATCGGTAAACTTTGTCCGAAATGTACACAAATTGGTAGAGTGACCTGCCAAAACGTGGTTAAATATCCCCACGATAGGATACTTCTCCCCCTAAAATCTTATTGTTATCCTCCTCTTGGCCACTTAGTTGTGGCCTTTTTTATTTTTAGCTCTGGGACTGCAAAGTACCCCGGAGAGGTGTAGCTATGTCCAGACCCACCGTGATGACCGACGATACTATCCAGAAATTGGAGCAGGCCTTTTTGATGGGCTGCACTGACCTGGAGGCGTGTCTTTCTGCGGGTATTAGTCAATCGACACTGTATGCCTATCAGGCCGACAACCCTGAGTTTCTGGACAGGAAGGAGGTGCTGAAGAGTAACCCCTTTATGTTGTCGCGTTCTGTGCTGCTAGAGGCGTTACGCGATGGTGACGTTGCCACAGCGCACAAGATGATTGATCGCAAGGAAGGCTCTAAGGTCGCCCTTGATCACAGTACGAGTGACGGCAGCATGAAGCCGACGATGATTCAGTTGATGCCTGTTACGCCCGATGACAACAGCGACGATTAATCTGCCAGAGAAGCTGGTGCCAGTGTTTGCTGGCGAGGCTCGATACCGTGGTGCCTATGGTGGCCGGGGTAGTGGCAAGACAAGAACATTTGCGCTGATGACCGCTATAAAGGGTTACCAGTGCGGCATGTCGGGCCAGTCTGGGCAGATACTCTGCGCCAGGGAGCACCTGAACAGCCTAGACGAGTCCTCGCTTGAGGAGATCAAGTCAGCCATACGCAGTGTTGACTTCCTGCAGGACTATTACGAGGTTGGCGAGAAGTTTATTAGGTCTAAGGATGGGCGCATTAACTATGTGTTCGCCGGTCTTAGGCGCAACCTAGACAGCATTAAGTCAAAGGCACGGATCATCATCGCTTGGATCGATGAGGCCGAGCCTGTGAGTGAAGAGGCGTGGCGCAAGCTAATCCCGACGGTGCGAGAAGAAGACTCAGAGATATGGGTCACTTGGAACCCGGAGAGTGCGCGGTCATCGACCAACAAAAGGTTCCGTGAAGACCCGCCAGAGGGTTCGCAGATCGTTGAGCTTAACTGGCGCGACAATCCTTGGTTCCCCCAGGTGCTTGAACGTGAGAGGGCTGCAGACAAGAAGGTCCGTCCTGATGTCTACGACCATGTCTGGGAGGGAGCCTTCCTAGCGGCGCATGAGGGCGCTTACTTCTCGCATTTGATTGAGCAGGCCAAGCGTGATGGCCGTGTTGGGAACGTGCACGAAGACCCGCTTATGGAGACCCGTGCCTACTTCGACATTGGTGGCACCGGGGCAAAGGCAGACGCGACATCGATCTGGACCGTTCAGTTCTACAAGTCAGAGATTAGGGTGCTTGGTTACTACGAGGCGCAGGGTCAGCCACTGGCGACACACGTTGCCTGGTTAAGAGAACAAACACAGGACATTAAGACTGTCGTGCTTCCGCACGATGGTAAGACCCACGACAAGGTCTACTCGGTTAGCTATGAGAGCGCACTGAGAGAGGCTGGCTACAACGTCATCGTGGTGCCTAATCAGGGTGCCGGTGCTGCCGGGGCGAGGGTCGAGGCAGTCAGAAGGATACTTCCGTCAACCTACTTCAATGAACCAGCCTGTAAGGACGGGATGGAGGCGTTGGCGTGGTACCACGAGAAGCGCGACGAGAACAGGAACATAGGGCTTGGACCTAACCACGATTGGTCGAGTCATGCGGCAGACGCATTTGGGATGATGGCGGTGGTGTATGAGCCACCTAACGCATCCTGGGGCAAGCCGCTAAAGGTTAATTTAAAAGGTATTGTATGAGCGACAGAATGTCGGGGATATTGGATGTGATTGCTCAGGCATTAATGCCTAGCAGCAATCCAATGCCCGCAGTGCGTCCCCATCCTGGTGACGTTGCTGACGTTAGTGCTTTGCAATTAGCGCCTGACATGGCCTCTGCATTTGCTAACGATGTTGCTCGTTATGGTAAGCAAGCAGTGACCGGCAATGTCTCAAGCAATGAGATGCTAAACCGTCCTGATCTACAGGGTGATGCAGCAACACTCAGCGATATGCTTGGCGAAGGCGTTGGCGCGGTAATGAACTATGGCGGTTTATTAGATGGGCCTACGGTAACTGATATTGTTGGCGGGGCAGTCGATGCCTACCAAGGCGTAAAGCCTGGGCTTGTTGATGCTTTTGGTGAGCCTAATGTTAACCGGGCAGAGGGTGCAGGACTGCTGGCCTCAATGATGTTGCCAAGCAAGGTCCGTAACTCTGTTGGTGACATGGGATTTTATAGTCAGGCTGTCAGGGCATCTGAAGGCCTGCAAAGAAAGCAAGGTAACGCTGACGGTTTCTTTAATGATTTAACTGGGAAGGGACAAGTCAAGCCTGATGAGCTAAACGCAATGGGCTTTAAAAAGCATTTTGCTGGTCGTAGTGATATCCCTCGACAAGAAGTGCAGCAGTTCATTAACGAAAACCAGTTGCAGATTAAAGAGACAGTTTTAGGCGGTAACAGTAACAAGCCTTATGCGTTGTATGATGACGACGATATGGTAGTTGAGTCTTTTGCAACAAGAGCCGAGGCTGACGCTGCGCTAGATGCCGTCCCCCAAGAGGTGTTTGATCGGGGTGAGTACTGGCGTTCTGGGGAGACATTAGGTGGCGGGTCAGATACTTCTAAGTTCGGAAATTACACCCTAAACGGTGGTGATAACTACCGTGAGTTGCTGATGCAAGATGGGAGCAGGATTGCGAGACGCGAGCAGATGCGGGTAGACATCTACGATGCAGATGACCGTATTAAAACGCTAAAGCACGTTAGTCGCATAGACCCAAGTACCGATTACGCTGATGAGTTGAGGGAAGCTGTTAATCACCGCGATAAACTCTTAACCCAGATAGATAATACCCCTTCTCAATATGTAAATCCAAATCACTTTGAGCAGCCTGATGTTTTAGCGCACCTACGCATGAAAGATCGGGTTGATGCTGACGGCAACAAAACCCTGTTGATTGAAGAAGCGCAGTCCGATTGGCATCAGACAGGCGGTGATCGAGGATATGTTAACAAGTCTGAATATGCAGACTTGGTAACTGAAGAGCGAAGATTGAACGAGATTGTAGATGGTACCAACATGAACGGTTTAAACTTTTGGGGTGCGGAAAATGCTCCCGAACTAGCCGAAGCAATCACAAAAGCACGAGTTGAACTAAATGCGGGTCGCAACTTGGCATTTGACGATCCGCTGCTTGATCACACTGAGATGATGGAGCCTTTGCATGAAAATTTGCGTAAAGCGAAAATCGATCTGGACGATGCATTCCAAGCAGATTACTTGAAGCGTAACGGAATCAGCGCAGGCGATGCTTACATGCAAGCGCAATCAGATTTGCAAATTCTGCGAGCCGAACTTGATCCTATGCACGATGCTGTCCCAGACGCACCGTTCAAGACTGATGACAAATCGTCTTGGTACAACCTAGCGATGAAGCGTGGTTTGATCGAAGCGGCAGAGGGTGACTACGATAAGTTGGCATTCACCACTGGTCGTCAGCAGGCAGAACGATATGACCTCAGTAAGCAGATTAATGAGGTGCGCTTGGGCGGTGATGAGCAAAGCGGATTTACAGTCTCTGCATTCGACAAGAATGATACCCCCGTAATCATGGAGTCAATCGACTCGCTTGATGCACTACCTAACCTGATAGGTAAGGATGCCGCTAAGGCATTAATAGATCAACCGCTGACTGACACAGCTTCTGGCTCTGCGCGAGTGCTTGCAGGGCAAGACCTCAGTGTTGGCGGTGAGGGTATGAAGCAGTTCTATGACCGCACACTACCTAACACTCTTAACAAGCTGGTGAAGCAGGATGGCGTTAAGGTTGGTCAGAGTGGGTTGCCATCTGGACGGATTCGATCACCAATAACTGATGCTGAATTTAACGAGTTTCTTGATTTGAAAAAAATGCGTAACCCTAACGCTTACAACGAAGGGTTAACAACTGTGCAGCTTGACAGATACGAACAGCTAAAAGTTAAAGCTGATGAACGAGTGCCTGACCGCGACACCGTACACTCAATCAACATTACCCCTGAGATGCGTGACCGTGTTAAGAAGGGTCTACCGTTGTTCGCTCAAGGCGGTGCGGTTGTTGGTGCTGGAGCGTTGTTCTCCCCAGATCAGGCACACGCAAACATCATGGCTGAAGATCAAAAGCTAAGAGAGATCGGTTCTTCTTCTTATGGAAAAGTATCGCCAGAGTTAGCTGAGTACCGTCGATCCCAATTACTGCCCTCTATTGGCGAGATTGGTATGGGCGCATTAGAAGCTACCGTAGATGGTTTAGACTTCTTGTCGAATGTGCCTACATCTATCAGTCGAATGCAAATGCAAAACAACACGCCAGTGCGTGACAGGATGCAGGGAATTCTGGACACCACATTTGTAGATCAGCGTGACAAAAGAAGAATAGAAGAAGCAAGAAAAGTAGGTGCCTTATTTAGCCCACTTTAATTTACTGTACCAAAATTGTACCATTGCCTTCTAAGTCATTGATTTATAAGGTAGTGGCCATTATCCATCATGGGCGCAACACAGAATTTTC
>Ga0209092_10000569_pt1 | contig 36654 bp, 22 predicted proteins | sample FraStrMetagenome_FD_187446 | JGI IMG/M metagenome (GOLD analysis project Ga0209092, IMG submission 187446) | Marine eukaryotic phytoplankton communities from Arctic Ocean - Fram Strait ARC3M Metagenome (SPAdes) (version 2) | ecosystem: Environmental > Aquatic > Marine > Oceanic | place: Fram...
ACAATGGGAGTCCAGAAAGAAAGGAATCCAACGATATATGAAACTTGGAAGTTGGAGAGTTACTCGGTCGGCAATTCACAAAAGACGGCGAAATCCCATGGAGTTGGGTCGTTCACTAGTTTACGGTATTCGTAAGGGGGTCTGTAAGGTAATCTCTACGGTATAGTACTGTTTTTTATAGGTAGGTATGCATGTAGGGATATAGAAGTAACTAAATAAATAACAAATTTACTTGCACTACAGAAATTTAATTTTTGTCGTATGATGTTGTTGTGTATGATATATTTGAAGTGGTGTGATTGGCTATGCACTGTGACAGATTCCAACCCCTCACCTCTCCGCGTGGAATACCCTTTTACTTACGCCGAGGTGTAAGAGAACCTTCCGACAAATGCTTAATATACTTTTCATGGGCTCCTACTATAGAGAGGTGGTCTGGTGTCCATTATCATACAACAAAACATTCTCAGTGAAAAATAATAACATCATTCATTTTCAAGCATTGGTTTTGAGCCACGTCAAACATTACTATGTTCCTACATAACATAGAAAATAGTTCTTTTTGGCGTAGATAAAAAAAGGATTCAAATTATCTTTTTTAAAATAATAAATGTAGGGAGTGTATCATATATTCATATACTACATTATTTAGCTGTGTAGAATACATCATCTAGTGACAAATAAGAAAAAACAACAACTCCCGCCCTTTGAAGCCATTTCGTGACTAGCATTTCTTGAAATGAATCAATTTGGAGGCATGCGACCAGGTATCATTATCCTTCGAGAGGGAACTGATACATCTCAGGTAAGAATGCTGAAAATTATGATGGTATATAGCCCAGAATGAAAACCTCACAGTTTGAAACCACTGAACAACTTCAAATGCTCTAAAACAGGGTAAACCTCAGTTAATCAGTAATATAAACGCTTGTCAAGCTGTCGCGGATGCTGTCCGTACAACCCTTGGACCACGTGGTATGGATAAGTTAGTCTTTGATGGACGCAAAGTTACCATAAGTAATGACGGTGCAACAATCATGAAACTTTTAGAAATTGCGCACCCAGCTGCCCAAACCCTTGTAGATATTAGTATGAGTCAAGTGAGTAAAACTCTGTTTCTTTTAGAACTTTTGCTCTCTTTCATCATTCTTATTTAGATAATATCAATAAATCATGTTCAAGGATACTGAAGTTGGAGATGGAACTACATCTGTAGTTTTATTGGCTGGGGAAATGCTGAAGAAATTGAAACCATTTGTAGAAGAAGGCGTGCACCCTCAAATTATTATTCGAAATGTGCGCATTGCCAGTACTTTTGCTGTTGAGGCAGTTAAGAATATTGCTGTTCCATTTGACACCACATCGAAAGAAGGTCATGATATGCTGATTAAATGTGCATCCACCGCGCTTAATTCAAAACTAATTTCCTCGCATCAAGGACTTTTCTCACCCATGATTGTTGATGCTGTAAAATCTCTTGCAGAAGGAGAAAGCTTAGATGATTTAGATAATCTGATAGCAATCAAAAAAATTCCAGGTGGAGATGTGAGCCAGTCCTTCCTCGTAAATGGAGTTGCTTTTAAGAAAACATTTTCATATGCTGGCTTCGAACAAATGACAAAAAAGTTCACTAACCCAAAGATTCTTTTGTTGAACGTTGAACTAGAACTCAAAAGTGAAAAAGAAAATGCAGAAGTACGTATAACTGATCCATCTCAATATCAAAGCATTGTGGATGCTGAATGGCAAGTGATATACGATAAGCTTGACGCATGTGTAAATTGTGGGGCAAACGTTGTACTTAGTAAACTCCCTATTGGAGATTTGGCCACACAATACTTTGCCGATAGAGGTCTTTTCTGTGCTGGTAGGGTTGACAGCGGTGATTTGTTTAGAGTTGCCAAAGCCACTGGGGGTGTTGTGCAGACTAGCACTAACGGTTTCTTTGACGGTATATTGGGAAAGTGCGGAAAATTTGAAGAAGTAGGAGTAGGCGATGAACGCTTTAACGTTTTTACAGAATGCCCAACAAAGCTGACAACTACAATTGTCCTACGTGGAGGAAGCGAACAATTTATTGCTGAAAGTGAACGTAGTATTCACGATGCATTGATGGTTGTAAAACGTGCAATTACTTCAAAAGCAGTCGTTGGTGGCGGTGGAGCTGTAGAAATGGAAGTAGCGCGGTTACTCGAAGAACATGCACTAACTATCGAAGGGAAAGGTCAACTTATCGTTTCTGCATTTGCGAAGGCTTTAGAAGTTGTGCCAAGACAACTTGCTGACAATGCAGGTTATGACTCAACAGATGTTCTATCCGCACTTCGTAGAAAGCATTATCAAGATGCAGATGGAAAGTGGTTTGGCGTTGATATCATTAATGGAGGTATCTGTGATACTTTTGATCTAGGTGTTTGGGAACCATGTGATAATAAGATCAATTCCTTATCTGCCGCTGCAGAAGCATCATGTGTTATTTTATCCATAGATGAAACAGTGCGTAATCCAAAATCACAAGCTCCTGGAGCTGCCACTGGAATGCTACCAGGACAGGGTATGGGCGGACAGATGCCTCTTTCTAATGCCATGGGCAATGCCATGGACTCTGTGAATGCCTCAAAGGGAGGATCTCGCTCAGGAAACTTAGGTAATGGCGTAAGTTGGATGAAAGGAAGAGGAGGCGCGTAAAGTAATGAATAATAAATGCGATAATATATTTTTATAATAGGGGAGGAGAATAGGACTTCTTTAAGCTTATTTTTTACGGAATCTAAAGTTTGGTCACTTTCGTGTCCATAGCTAAGTTTGCCAATTCATCAGCTCTACTATTTTGCTCTCGAGGAATATGTGTAATCTTGAAATTAGAAAAACACTTCTTAACGTTTAATACATCATTCAGAAACAATCTTAGATGGGATTTCTTGCACTTCCATTGACCATTCACCTGTTTTACAACCAAATCGCTATCCCCTTCTACCTGTAAGTTTTTAATACCTAATTCATACGAGCATTGAAGACCTTTTTTTAAAGCCATATATTCAGCTTCATTGTTGGTATATGAATCTCCCATAAAGTGACTTCCACCATAGATTTCATTACATTGTCCATTTGAGCTAAGAACGTACAAAACAAATCCAGCGCCAGCCTTTCCTGGATTTCCTCTTGATCCTCCATCAAAGCGAAGAATGAAAGTTTGTTTAGGATCAATAGAAATGCCATCTCTTAACCTAATATCTTTGAATTCATTCGAAATATTCATGTCACTTTTATTCTCTTCACTAACAGATTTGGAATAAGCTTCCCTAGATAAATTTTCGTTTGCAATTGTAATTGCATCACGAACAGCTTTCTCCGCCAATTTGAATGCATTCATGTTCCTTCCTTTTGGAATCGAAATTAGTTGAATTGAATCAAAATTGTTCATCATTTCAAGAATTTCTTGATGAATTTCTTTCACAACAGGGTTAATTTTTTCCTTGTCCTCCGCTTCAGTTTTATTGATATCGTTGCTGCAAGGTGGAATATTATCATTTTGGTCTTTTTGTTGTTGTTGGAGATGATATTGAATCAATGGTGAATGGCCTTGTACAACCAAAGTAGTTACTCCCAAATCTATTGCATTCTGCATCCCTAATAAAAGACTTTTCCCCTGTGCTATAATCGCGTTTAGTTGTACTGACGACCTTGATGATGAGGATGTGACTCCATTGTTATTTGTTGCAAAATTGAATATACCTAAATAATGGTTTGTAGACAAAAGTTCTTTTCCTGATGAAACATTGTACAGTAGAAAACCTGCCCCAGCCTTGTAGGGACAAGATGTTGATATGACACCATCGAAACGGAGAACATGTACACCATTGTCACCTAACGATTTAGACGGAGTTGATGGTGATGTGGATGAGGAAAACAGCCGTGTATCCGAAAAGTATCTTTGAAAAGTACGAATAGATAATGCTTCAGGTTCTAGATTAATTGATAGCTGATTTTTATGTTTTTGTTCGCTAAATCTGTAGATGGGTGAAGTATGAAGGAGGTTAGCAGAAAACCGGCTATGCAATGTGCATTTTATTGGTTGTAAAATAAAGGAGTGAGCGGTTTTAAACATTGTCAAAAAAATGATTGCATTCATTGATATCATCAAAGAAAATATTATCCAATTTCTTCAAAATTTCACAAAAATTAAATATGAAATATTCGCATCACTTGTGTTCGCAATATTTCCGTTAGCAAGTTGTAGGTTGTTTTGGTCGAAAGCCCTTTTTATTCTTCAGTTCTGCTAATTTCTGATGGCGTATGCTGCCGGCTGGAGTATTGATGTTTTTGTGCTGGTTGGTGAATAAACTTCGACCTTACAAGTGAAGTCGAAAAACCAAAACATAAAACGTACATATTTTTGAAAATGACTTTCTACATAAAGTTCCGTAGAAAAATAAATATTTGTTCGAACACAACAATAGAGTCAAAAAAAGATAGTGTGTTGTTTTTTTAGTCTCAATTTTTCCTCAGCTCTTGACAGTATTCTCCAAGCCTTTCTCTGGAAGGGTGGAAAACAAACTATCTCCTTCTTGTTAAAATAAGTTAATCATTCTGCAAGATACATTAATGTGATGCAATAAATTTATGTCCACGCAGGAAAAAATTTACTTGCAAAAAAGGAAATTTTTCTTTATTCACTTAAAAAATTGTATAAAAATATGGTCATAGTGATGATTGATTTTGAGGATCACCTATGTGATGAATATAAACAAGCAACACTATCGTCATTGTAATAATCATGTATGTAATCTGACACAATTACCGGTAGGTTCGAGTCGTCTACAATTGAAGCGTCCTCTGGAAAAGCTATTGCGCACGCATAGTTCTTAGTGCATTCGTCTTCATCGATTAATGTGAGGTCTCTTGATTCATTCTCAAACACTGATACTATTGGTGATGTAGCATTCACTATCATCCTGCATGCGTCATATATAACTTCAACCACCGTCGTGCACTTTTCTTCCGCATATGGTGTAGTCCCTTTACCCCCGCTACGTACTGTTTGGTCTTGATTTCCTAAAGTTATTCTTGAGTTATCTCTGGATATTGTTGAATGAGATTTTCTCAAACGGTTTGTAACTTTTTTTATCAAATCTTCTATCACGTTTCCTTCCATATTTCCTTCCATATTTCCTTCCATATACCCATCATCGCATGTATTCTCATCCCAATGAACTGAAAATCCACTCGGGTTCGCACAGTCATCTTCCGTATACACTTTGCCTATATTATTTTCGACAGATACTTGCAACTCCGATGTCAATATTTCACCTTCACAGTTATTTTCTCCAACTAAATCAATCTCTACTTCCGGATCATATTGATCGAACGAGTCACTATCTTCACAGATAGCTTTGACAAACAAAAGAACTCCGTTCCGAGGAACAATTCTTGTTGGTTGATATGAATCATACTCATATCGAAATAGATGGAGTGGTACGTTGGTCCCAATGATGATGTCAGGGGCTAAAGGATATGCAGGAGAAATTGAGTATGATTCTTGGTGCAGAATTTTTTCAAACTTGAAGCTATCTACTTCAATGTCTAAAATTGTCGTGCCATTAACTATGCATAAGCACATTAGGCACGAAAAATTTTCCAGCTTATAAAGATGCATAGAATGTGATTAGCGGGGAGAGAAGATGATGTAGAGCACAGACACCAGTTCCTAGATGATCTAGTTGTGCGATTTGTAGCTCGTTAAATTTCATCAATCTTGTTACAGAAGTACATTATGTAATAATAACAAAACGCATCTTATTTGCAACGTTCTTTTCTGGCTAATTTGGTCGTAAATATATGCTTTATATACATAATTGAGGGTTCATATGTGTTTTATATTTATTTAGTATAGAAGGGAAAGAACAGCGGTCATAAAATAAACACAAACCAAACTTTTTTATTCCTTTAAATTACTCGGCTTGCCCTACAGTACACCCTGGTTGAGGGTCTGTCGTAAATTAAGCTCATGAAGCTTAAAATATCCACTGAACCGTGAGTAATGGCTATACGAAATATACACTATTTCGTTGACTTTTCTTCTTTAATCACTTTGTATGAAGAGAAACATGATCCCACTTAATCGTTCTTCTGTTAATTTAGGTACCGTACCAAAAGCTTCGATCTTCGATAAAACAAAAATTGTCAAGCTGGTTAAAACTTATAGAAGTTTTTAAGAAAATCTGTATTCGTGTCTATACTACCCATATAGAAAGAAAGCCGCTCTCGTTGAAATGATTTGAGATATTTTTGGTGTTTGCATCCAATTTTTTATGGTTGCTTTGAAAAAGAAAAAGATGCCAATTAGCTCTCTTATCATCCATTTTCAGGAAAACCTTAATTAGGTGGAAGTTCAAGCAACAAATACCTGTATTTATTTCTTTGGCATCATTAATCTTGAGCACGATACTGTGTAAGATTGATTCAAAATTTGTTGATAAGTTAAAATAGATTGAGTACCTACTGTCAAGGAAATTCTAAAATTGCATCTTGAAGGATCTATTTTGAATATAAATAAAGAGCTTTAAATTTTTCAAAGATATGAAGTACATTCAAACATTAAATATGATGAAAATGCGATATCGCCAGTAACGAATACTGATGCAAAACAATATGGAATCAAAAATGCTTCAGAAGATTAAAAAAAGTCGTAAAGAATGCAAAATGATTTTGTTAGAGCTTTTAAAAATTGAATGTAAAATTCACAGACTAAATCCGAGCTCAAGTTAGCAGTCAGCACAATCTTTATAAATTTCAAGGACAAAATTATAGTTAGCAAGCATACAAGAGCGGTACTTTCTATACATTTAAAGAAGTGCACGGATGACTTGATTCAGTGATCCTTACTTTACTTTTGAGTCCAAAGACTTCGCATCTATCATAGAAAATTGTGATGAACTTAAAGGAAAATCTCTTGCAGTGACGCAAAAGAACTTCTAGACAACTGAAACAAGTTTCTGTATTGGTATCCGAAACAAATCATGAAAATTAAAACAGGGAACTTTTCCAAACTTATACTTCTATCATAATTCTTGTATTTTATTTATAACATACTAAATTACTTACAAGCATTCTAGCACAGTAATTAACATTAAAAATATCTACAAGTTCAAAACCAGTGTTATGAATATAAACAAGCAACACTATCGTCATTGTAATAATCATGTATGTAATCTGACACAATTACCGGTAGGTTCGAGTCGTCTACAATTGAAGCGTCCTCTGGAAAAGCTATTGCGCACGCATAGTTCTTAGTGCATTCGTCTTCATCGATTAATGTGAGGTCTCTTGATTCATTCTCAAACACTGATACTATTGGTGATGTAGCATTCACTATCATCCTGCATGCGTCATATATAACTTCAACCACCGTCGTGCACTTTTCTTCCGCATATGGTGTAGTCCCTTTACCCCCGCTACGTACTGTTTGGTCTTGATTTCCTAAAGTTATTCTTGAGTTATCTCTGGATATTGTTGAATGAGATTTTCTCAAACGGTTTGTAACTTTTTTTATCAAATCTTCTATCACGTTTCCTTCCATATTTCCTTCCATATTTCCTTCCATATACCCATCATCGCATGTATTCTCATCCCAATGAACTGAAAATCCACTCGGGTTCGCACAGTCATCTTCCGTATACACTTTGCCTATATTATTTTCGACAGATACTTGCAACTCCGATGTCAATATTTCACCTTCACAGTTATTTTCTCCAACTAAATCAATCTCTACTTCCGGATCATATTGATCGAACGAGTCACTATCTTCACAGATAGCTTTGACAAACAAAAGAACTCCGTTCTGAGGAACAATTCTTGTTGGTTGATATGAATCATACTCATATCGAAATAGATGGAGTGGTACGTTGGTCCCAATGATAATATCAGGGGCTAAAGGATATGCAGGAGAAATTGAGTATGATTCTTGGTGCAGAATTTTTTCAAACTTGAAGCTATCTACTTCAATGTCTAAAATTTTTATTCCTTGTCCTGTGAATAGGCAAGATAAGAATATAATAGGAGTGAACTTGAAAAGGCTCATGGAACTTCTTTAATTGTTAAAACTATGAGTTGAGTAATAATAATAATAATATATATTAATAATAGTAAAGTATCCAAATTGCACGTAATACCCATTTTGAGTCCCAGGAACAATATACCTTAATTAATACATGCCAGCTTCAATCCTGTAATACTCTGAGTACCATAATATATATCCTCAAAGTCGTAAACATTCTCTAAGGACTGCGTGAGTTTGAATCGTGCTTTGATTGAATGTAACAAAGAAACGATAGTATTTCTTCATCAGGGCTCTCATTTGACGACGTTGTACAAGAACAAATATGAGGAATCACAAATTTGTCTACGTTTTTCTTCTCAAGTTGACGACATATCTTCATCAGTTCAATACTCGTTATATCCATATGGGACAGAGTTCCGTAGCAGAGATTAAACGCGTAGGTCAGTTATTCTAGTGTAAGAGTGAAGTTTTCCACTTTTTGTCAATAGCTTTTGAATGGAAATCAATTCATGTCATAAAAAATGTTTCAAATTGTATGCTTATAATTTAGTGGTGCAAATTTGATGATGATGGTTACTTTTTCTTTTACGTGAATGTTTTTCGTCGTGATTTCAAGCATGCATCCTCTACCTTAATGTGTTAACTGCAACGACAGGGCTCTATAATTTGCTCTAAAGTATCGCATGAATCTCATATGAGACGATTTGTATGATGTAAATTGAATTTTATTCCATGCATCATTTTATGAACGTGCACACAAAATACTTCACAAAATTAAAAAAAAAGAAATAGACATCATATATGTAAATTCGAGAGAAAAAGTTTTATACTCTTCTTATCATATTTTTAGATCGATTGTCCTTCAAAATCATTTAGTCTAGTAGAGCTAGTAAGTTAGCAATTGATTTGGTGAACCAGGCTGAAAAAATACTTAGTATGTCGAGGTAAGCAAACGGATGGATGGTAGGAAACAAGAAGAGGATTCCTTGACTAAGTAAAACGAGAACTTTGGCTAAATTGAATATACAAATCATTGCGTATTCTTATAAGCTTAAAATTATTGCATGTTCGGCATATCAAACCTTTTTTTTGGTGAGAGAAAAATTGGGCAAGGTGTATAAATATTTGATATTTGTTTTCATTTCTTTGATTTTTCTCTCGGCATACCTAAATTGATGATGGACTTTGAAATGTTTCTGCTGCTGGATGATTTAAAATCATCTAAAAAATAACGGGCCAGCATGTATGGATAATTCGAAGCGAAAGTGACGCAACGAATATTTTTGATAGATGTCCAAAAAAAACTGAGATGATCTTAGTGGTAGATTTCAAATGAAAAAATATTCTATTAAGTGAGGTAAGATTCTTTCTCTACAAAAATTTATTGCTCAAAGGAACACTTAATTCGATGAGTTGGTCCTTGATCTGAATATGGATACTTTAATGTTTATGATAGAGTAATTTGTTGAAACACTTGAGTTTGTATTAAAATTGATATGGCATTAAAATCGAAAAAATCATGTTACAGGTGTTGCTTATTGTTCCAAAGACTCTGCAACACTCTTGTAAAGCTCCTTGCGCTTCTTCTCGATCTCGCCAACATTTGAGTCCTTGTTCTTACCATGAACATCTTGGAAGGACATTTCATTTTGCTCAAGCTTTGTTTTCCATGCTTTTCCGCCGTCTGTAGAAGTGTTACTTTTAAGGATCATCATCTTTCCATCCTTGTCGGTTACAGAAACAATAACTTCGCCATCTCCTGCAACAATTCCTTCTTCTGAATCATTAATAAGATTGTACAAAATTGCACCTTTACCAGCCTTTATCTTTTTAGCAACACAATTCACAATAATAGCATCTTCAGCTGTGATTTCATTTGCAGTTACTGAAGCAAGCACTGACTTGGTGATAGAACCGCTGGAAATGATCTTACTTGAGAAAACTCGCGATGTTTCATCTAATGATACAGAAGCATCAATCTTACTATTCATGACATTTTCGGTAATACCAAGGAACTTGCGTAGAAGTCTAGAGTTTTCATCACTATCGATAATCTTCATATTATAGGAATAATAATACTTCAGTTGCCCGTAATCCCACCAGCATGCATCCTTACCAACATCGACAGCACCAAACATACCCATGCCACCAAGATCAAAAGAAGCTTTCATTTTAGCCATCCTCTCGTGATGGGCCTTGGATTCTGCTTCGTCTACATCTTTTTGGCTCATCAATGAGATATAATCAGCTTCAGCAAGAGTTAGAGGCATCCAAAAGTGTGGGTCTGTATCCAGCTTTCCTTCCTTCTTTTCTAATTCACTGGAGAATTCTTTACACAAAGCATCCACCATAGCGGCAGAAATCGAGAAACTACCTAGACTAGGTCCGACGCTACCAATATCCCCAAGACTTTTTAACATGCGGGTTGCAGTAGCATGGTCTACTTTCTCAACTTGTGCCGCATTCTTGTCACTGCCCTTTGAAACAGCAATAACACCATATTTATCAAGTCCTTGTTCTTTCCACTCCTCTTCCGTAGGTGCCTCTTCTCCTAATAATGTGCACATAATGTCAATATGATGGGTTGGTGTGTAACGGAACGGAGCAGATGGGATAAACACTTGATCTCCCCAATATACCGAAAGTCTGCCCTTTCGAGATTGTGAATAAACACCTGTCTGTTTGACAACCGCTTCAAGAACAGTTATTGGTTCCGTTTCCCCGTTTGAAAGTTCGTGACAGTAAGGAAGTTTCTGAAGCAATAATGAAACATTACGAAAAATGACTTTTAGAGATATAATTGGCAAGAAAAAATATACAAGTATTCTCTTTCAATCATGACAGTCAATGTTTGCAATGAACCGCAAATGCACATGTCCTTCCTACAATGATTAAAGGTGCATTTTATGTAAAACTTACCACTCCAGGTTTATTGTTGTTTTCACTAGCAGGTAATGGAGCCATCCTTGTGCCTTTTCCGGCAGTGTGAAAAATAGCAGCGCTTACTTTTTTCGCAGTAAGTAACTCGAGAAGATCAATATCATATTTTGCTTTCGCTACACGACAAGCTTTTTGGAATGCATATAGAGTACCTAAACCGTTTCCAGCACCACCTGCAGCCCAATCTTCAGATACAGCAAGAGCAATTGGGAAAGTATTGCTATCCTCAGTTTTGGCTTTCTTTTTTTCAGGAGAGTCCTCGGCCGAGGACGAAGATTTGCAAATTCCTTCCGAAAGACGTTCTGTCCAATATTCAGATTGGAAGTCGTCTGTCGTACAAATTATCGTTACATCAAACACGTTTTCGCCAGTGGAACTTGTCATGGCAGCAATGGCTGCCTCTAGGGCTGCTGTTGTTTCGTCGTTAGTCATGTTTCAACCTCAAAAATTATGAGGAGACACAGTTAAAAAATAAAGATGTCAATAAAGATCCAACGTCTTTGAGTATGTCATTTACTGTCTATGTACCTACGCTGGGTGCTGGTAACAACTCCTACAAGTCTATAGATACATTTGATACGAGCACCACTATTATGCATAAATGGTAATCCACTCTCACATTTTCGTATGCTAATCATGCATCTTTAGAGTATACTTAATCGTACATGAAAAGGAAGTATGATCTTTCGAAACAAAGTCATGCATTGAGGAAGCAAGACCTTACTTTACAGCATTTGTGCCATGGATGATCGAAATTCATTATCCTGTGTCAACAAAGCTGAAGGAAGATCTACTGCTGTTATATATTTTAAAAAAAAATTATCATCCACGGTCAAGAAATTATTGGAATGTTTTCTAATCCCTTTCTTTTCTTCGGTCACAGGAGCATTTCTTCAGCACACGCAATACGAATTGAATAAGGTCGTCTCCACTTTTGAAAAGATCAAAATAATTACTTTAGAATATTTTAGGGTCTTGATGTATCATCGAATTCCTATAAAATTGTGTGCCAAAGTATGTAATCAAAAGCAAAAAGTTATCATTGAGTATTCGCAACAGCAACAAAATGATTAGTATGAATAGTGCAACTAAGTTCAAAACTAAAAGAAGTATAGAGCCTCTCTTTGCAACTCTGAAGGAACTATGATAATTCGTGACGCATGATGATACTCTCTTAAAAAGCCTTTCTTGTGTTTTTAGTCGCATAAGTAAAAGAGTTCATTACTCCTATGATTATTGATTAATTTCCCCTATACTAAGCTATCCGTGAAATTTGCTTATTTTAACATGAACTTCAAATCCAAAAACATAATGGAATTGTTTGTACAAGTGATATCCTGCTGATGTGTAAGGTTCGACTCTAGGAACTAGAAGGTTTGATTACTAAAGATATATGCAGGTTGAAATGCTCAAGCAAATCTTCCGTCTTCTTTCCTTAAGCACAAATAAGAAAAAAAAGTGTTGAACGGAAAAGTGATTATTATGATTGTTTGTAAGTAATACTTTGCTCTGGAAATCTAGTGTACCAAGAAGACAATCCAGTTATTGTGCTAATTGTAAAAAAATAATTGGGGCAAGGCACACATTAAGAGCTCTAAAAAAACAATATCTAAAAACCGTTTCCGGATAGGTTTGCTTGCAATATTTGTTTCCATGAAATTCCCAGTTAATTATTCAAAATGAAACTTAAATAATTGATTTGACTATATTCTTGAAAAAAAACAAAAAATACAAACTTCTTGAACCATTTGTGGTAAAGCTGAATCCATCAGGTTCCAATGATCTAAACTATTGCTTTTTTATCAACAAACTAAATCTTTTATTTGCATGTTGGGATAATTTTGTTGATCATCCAGATCACTTACCAACCATAGATTAATCTCATAAACATAGTAAGCTAGATTTATGCAACACAGATTGACATAGCTTACTTATTTTTAAACAAGAACGACATTGGTGCCAACAAGCATTGACTACATTACAACATACTTCAAGTATAATCCCTGACTAAAATCCATGACACCCCCGCGTATGAAACACTCCAGGAAATGAGGGATCAACTAAATGCCAACGCAGCTTCAGTAAATACAAATCTAGGAGTAGGAGTAAACAGACATATGGTAATAGTTCTTACTCCAGTCCAAATCATCCAGGCAGAGCAGTCATACCAGCAGGAACACAAATCATGAAGCATCATGAATACATCATCAATATGCTAAAGATTTGCAAGAATTTAGAGAGGCAATAGATGTGAAACAAGCGCTCATCAAGCAAATTGTAGAAACAATAGACACTACATTATACTTGAAGAGGAGCCTACAGAATGTGGATACAAATACAATCAACAAGGAAGTACATGAGATATTAGCACATTTATTTTGAAGATATGATGGAAAAGTAACATCAGAAAAACGTCAAACAACGGAACAAGAAGTCAAAGCATTTACGTACAATTGACAAGATCCATTGGTAAATCCTATTTGACAAAGTGGAGGATACATGATAGATTTTAAATACCATACATTTAGCTTATAAATAGGTGGAAATAAACATGAGAACTCATGCACTTTAGCAAATAGATAAACAAGTTGGAAAAGCTCGAAAAGTTGGGTTACATATTCAAATTATACAGAGATCAAAATCAATTTTTATCAGAAAATTGCTCTATTGCCACTTTCTATAGGATAGGTTCCAAAATAATTTAGAAATGAGCCTCCTCAAAAATCTAAACTTTGTTCCTTTTGTCGCTTTTGATTCTGCTAAATTTGTTATAGCAAATTATTTTGGGCAGATGTACCATATTTAGTCGTTAAGGTGTTTTCCAAGAATCTACATTTCTTATGTTCTAGTGATAGAAGATGAAAGAAATAAAGCACAAAATTGCTAATTGATATTCCAAGTAGTAGTTCAAAAGAAAAGCGTACCGTAGATAGCAAACTAATTGCGGAAGAAAATACAATTCCGCATGTTATCAAGGAAGGCCTTTTCCACAGTAATTGTGTTATTAGTTTGTTATCGCCTCTAATTAAAGCTGGACGATTTCCTGATGACTTAAGAGGACCCTCTTCTCCGCAGCAGAATTTTTGTTGTTGTTTTGCACCTTTTCCGCCGTGAGTTTGTTATAGACCCCCTTTCATCAGTACTACTACTATGCATTGCTTTGATATCATCTCCATGTCTCTTATCTCAAACATTGTCCACCTCTCAGACAGACGGATCTTGCCTCGCCATTTGCCGTACAATGGCAGTGCTAGAAAAAATCTTGAACGCTTTACTCTCAATTAGAATCTTTAACTTCCACACATCTACTTGTCCTAACCTCATGCAAGCTACCACTACTAATTACATTTTTACAGATCGTTACACATCCATTTCCAAAGTATTTTGATGTATTCCCACCATCTTCAAGTGTTTTTCGCCCACTTAATTCTAATTCTTCCTCACATTATCGTTTCCACTGCAACGCATTTATCGTGGGTGCTTTTTTTCAATGATCTTTTACATAAATGTTGGAAGCTAGGCAATACCCTCTAAAGTTCCGATTGTAAGTCCAATGACGTTGTCAAACTATCAGCTCTGTTACTTTCATCCTGTGTTCCTTCTTTTATTTTGTGTAGCACCTCACATCTATGCTTCCGCATATTTATTGAAAAAGTCAAAAATGCTTTAGATGCATTTTCATTCTAAGTTGCTCCTTTCGTACGCCCTATCGTCTCACTATATCTATCTTGAATTTCTCCCCATTTCTACGACATGATCCCTCGCAACATGTTATTGGCTCCTAATTTAAGTTGGCTTTGTATCGCTCTCCGAAGTTTTTTGTACCCATCCATTTTTGGTGGAATTACAGTTTTAAATTTACCCACAAATTGGCAAATTTCCATTTATTATTTTACGACGCGCTACTGGGGCAATATCATGTTTCTCTTTCACCATTGCAAATAACACATCTATTTTATCTCGACTAGCCCCAGTCTTTCTTCCTCGCATGTGTATCCCATTGTCAATGGATGCATTTTACTGCTGGTCCATGTTGCCACCGTTTCCATTTCTTAAACTGTGTTTCAAGTGCAACCCAGTCATTATATTTTCCATTTTCAAATTAATATTACTGGACATCACATTTTTTGTTGAATGGAGTGTTTCTTCTTCACAAGATATAATGGAGGACATACTATTGGTGGACAATTCTACTGGAGCACTTTTTTCACTATTCTTTTCATCATAGGTGTGAAACAACTGCCAAGTGTGATACACAGCAATACGCGCACAAGAAAATAATATTTAAATGAATTAAATCATTATTTACGCGTCATTAATATAACTAAAAGATTATATTAATTAAATATAAATAATCAACGATCTGATTCAGATCCATGTTGAAGGGCAGGACCCAAATGTATCCCTCCTGATCAGAGATCGACGTACGCGAAGAATGTCAGAGAACATTGGTACAAGTCGTAAGGATACATATTAATGTGAGACGTGTTCCAAGAGAGAACAGCTCACGGTTGTATTTCAACAACGTGGTGCTTGGCCAGCACAACGTTGTACTTACCTTGGTTTGGTATGCTCTACAAAGAGCTACTAGACTAATTAATTGTGGTGTAGATAATATATTAGAATTGTAGTTAACTTAGTATACGTAGTATGTAGTAATTTGGCAAAAAGCCAGATTACTATTTAACTCACAATTTGGTATCCACCAACAAACAACCCCCCAACACCAACACACCCCAACCGTGTGTTACGTCGACACCTATCTCCAGCATAGGTCACAAGATGGCAAGTAATTCAGCTCTATCCGACGGATTATATTCAATGTCACAAAGAATTGGAGCATATGCCGAATATAGTTATATGTCTTCTATAATTTCCACCATCCTTCCAGTATCTCCTATCTTGGCCACTTCATCATGTTTTTTCTATAATTTTGCCTCTCTTGTAAACTTTTTGTAACAGATTCCTACCATCAAGTGTTGTTATATCAGATAGAAATATCACATTTAATGCCACCCTACAATCATTGATCTTATAATGCATATTTTTATTTGGTATGTACGGTAGTAATATGACCATTAAAAATTGATCATTCATTCTTTGTCTTTTTGGTACCCAAAAATCTGTCATCTCCAACGACGCCTCAGCTTCATCTGTGTACTTCCATAAATGAGTCATTCATGTATTCGTTACAATCGTTTTCCATTTATCAAATTTCTGGTTATAGAATGGTTTACTTATTCCAGTTTGAAGTTGGGTGTATTCCATCAATATTTTTAACAATTTTGTATGTGTTTCATTAAGAATTTCATCTTTTGTAATCCCACCAAGTCATACACTAGATGAGTAACTTCTAACACTCCATATTTTTTGTTGCACAACATAGATCCCTTTCAAAGTTTCTCTGGGTATGATAACTATGACATATTTGCGGCATATAATATCTCATAATTTCATCACAATCTGATTTTGTCAGACATGACATTGCCAGTCTATATCCTAATTGCTTTAGTAGGACTGTCTTATGTGCTTGAATTTTTTCTTTCGCACTTAAAAAGTTTCCAGTCACCTTTTGTGTCCACTTCTTGCACAAATGGATAAGCAATATTTTCTATTTTTTTGTTAAAGCGACGGGTAAACCCAGCATCCTAGTGTTTTGTGAGCTTAAGTTACTCCATATTTAGGTACTATTACTAGTTCAACTTCATGATATGACATTTTTGTTTTTAGCTCTCCCACCATTTCATTATTATTTTTTTGTACTCTCTTCCATATAAAAATTTATGGGATAGATGGTACCACGGTCCTTTCTCTACTACATAATAATAATAATAAAAGACTTTTTATTTTACATGTAAACTATACAATATTCATGGTAGGGAAAGGATAGCACATGGTGTCCCTATTTGGACACTATTGTAACCTTTCTCTACTACATTGCGCCCCCCACTACTGAACCAGCAATACAAATGCTTCTGGTCATTTAGTTGAGCTTGCCGGGTTAATGTTTTATCCTCATCATTACCCATTATATTAGTCCCTAAGTCTGTATCATCCACGAAATAGTCTCCACATGTCTCAACTATCACTGTACCATCTGGACTACTGAATTTCATTCCATTGCATTTCGTTTTCATTGCGTTGCATATGGTATCCAGCGTTGCGTTACACGCTTGACCGCCCCATCCAATTCCTTGACCTGTCCCATATTTTGCAGTGCTTTCATCTTTTTTTTTAAACTTTTTTGACTGTCCATACGAAGTTCTGAAACGAATTTCTTGATTGTCAAGTGTTTCTTCCATAAAACAGCTTAATTCTACCGGCATTTCTACCTTCTCATTTTCTAATGTAACTAGTTTTGGTAGTAATCGATCGAAACAACTCCTCGCATCTTTATCAATGAATACTGCATCTTCAATAATTTGGTTTCGTATGTCGTAATATAACACTTTGTTTATTACGGCCGACTGTGCCTGTCTTCCATTCCTACCGCTATAATGATCACCAGTGAGCAAGTTATATTTATCAATAATAATCTAATTTATATTTTACTTGCTATACTTAAGTATACATCATAGGGAATTAAGCATGCAAGTCCCCCACCTACTACATTTAGTATTAGGAGGACCAAGGAAGTGTTTTCATACATACCAGCTTTTAACTCAGCTAAGTCCGGCACATCTGTTCTTATCTTTGTCTCTTTCTCTTCATTTTCAATTTTTGTTTTTCAAACATTTTTTTCAATTTTCAAATAATTTTTTATCTTTTTCACGCTTGAGTCATCAAGCTTTGTCATATCATATATTTTTTTCTTTTTTTTTCTTTTCAAATTTTCAACATCATGAAAAACTCAAACAATTTTCAATCCGGTGAAAATTTGGTAAAATAATCCCCCCATCGGGGATCGAACCAGTGACCACTGGCATGGAGGGCGCCCATCCAACCACTAGGGAAAGTACGCCCCAAGTTATATTTATCAACATGTCTCATTAGTTTTTTAGATCACTGTGACGTTGCAATGCAGTTGAATTCTGCTTCGACAATACAAATCCGCAGAGGTCTGTGAATTCTTGGTGTAGCTACTTCCTTTTCTAGTAACGTTGTTGCAACTTTGTAAAATCTTTGAAATCCTATTCCATAATCCATATACATCTTCAACACTTTATATATCACGTCCAACATGTCTGCATTCATTCTCATCAACAGTGCTTTGTAGTGACCTATATGTCGGCCTTATGGCGATGCTGTTGTTTGTTCTTTTATTTTAAATATCCTTTGTTTGAATTCTGCATAGGAATACTCAAATTTTTGACTACAAGTTCGATTTTTACGTTTCATTGCTGATATAAATTCATGGATTTCGTCTTCTTCAAATTGCAATTGATCCATGTTTCCTGATAGGATTTCTTCTCTGATTTATGCATTACCTGATTTTTCTTCCCATTCTCTACTTGCTAGTGATATTTCCACTGATTGTCCTTGGTATAATGTCATCCATTCTATAACATACTTCTCAACCTCACTTTTTGATTCAATAATTTCCCATCTCTTAATTGATTTTCCATTATTTGTTCCGGCAATTTTATTCCATATCTAATCCGTATTACAATGATCAAAATCTGAATTCTCTCTTTCTGACTTAGTATATTGATCAATATGTGGAATTTCAATGAAGCATGGTATCTTCCTTTCAATGCTAAGTTGATTTTTTTTCGTACCTTTCCTTTGAATTTCATGTTGAATAATCATTTTCAGTTCATTTGATGCTTCTGTACCTTTCATCTCTGCTTGGAATTTTGCTCGTTCTTCAAGGAAAGATTGACGCAAATCTTTTGAATCTTTAGTTGTGTCTCTTTATTTCTGCCTCCATTCTCTTTGAATTTTGTAACCTTTTTAATTTTTTTTCGTAATGATCTATTTATCCAAATCTTTTCTTTGTTTCTTTGTTTCTTTATTTTCTTTACCACATTTTTGCCCTTCTTTATTTTCGCAGTAGTTTTTTTTAAATTCAGGTGTCCATTCTAGATTACAATAAATATTTGTAAGCCACTCTTGTGAAAAACTTATGACGAGACATTTTCTCATCCATTGTTCCATAGTATTTTTCCACTGCCGACACTGAACTAAATTTTAATCTACGTATCGATGTATGTTGTATGGCGTGTTGCTCCCTATCCAATATTTGATTTAGCTTAACATTGATATACATAGCTCTATGGTCTGATTTGATAAAATAGTTGAACGGTGCTATGCCACATGACGTAATCAAATTAAAGACCTTTGACGTCACATACTAGACATGGTCGATACATTTAGATCCTCTTCTGTACGTTTGAGGTAGATTATTTGCTCCCATCTTTTCCTCAAAAAGATTTATCAGGCCAATCTCAACCATCCTCGTTTGCTTCGTAGCATTCTTGGACCACATTCGGTTTCCGTTTGCGGGGTTGATGAAGTTTGAATCCCTCTACACTGTAACCTTGCTATGGAGAAAAGTTTTTTTATCGCATTTGCCATATCCCCTGTTATGTTCCCTTGTTCCAAAGAGTCAATAACCCACGCCTTGCAGAATTTTTTCCTTTTCTCCACTACGCTCAACATCTAGTGACCGTGGACCGAGGCTCCTGAAAAGAGCAGTAAGAGATATTTTCCATTCGGTTTGTTTATCAGGCACTAATTAATTAATTAATTTTAAGCTTACGATATGTGTATAATAATATTAATTAAAAATTGTCAATCAAGTTTTGTCACTCGATTGCTGTGGGCTCCAGATGATAGTAGTCTTCATCCCAATAGAGGGCTAACATTCTGCCGTGACCAGTAATGTCTCCCCGGCATGGACTTTATCTTAAGCAGCCAAAGTTAGCTACCGACTGACATCAAGTCTCTCCTGATCTGTCCTCAACTAACTCTAAACGTAACAACATCCCCATAAAAATGATGAGGGGCTGTAGGATTAGCTGCGTGGCACCACACCCCCAAATTTTCTTGGGAACTATTTTCATTTTTACCTTAACCAAGTTGCATCTTGGTACCAAAAATGCATCAAAGCTTGATTGTGGTAGAAAATATTGATGCTAGGATTCTCATAATTTTCCAGTCTTGCCATGATGTTTGTGCATCTTTTGCTATCTATTACACGCATGACTTGATGAGTTTGTTTTTCCATGTGGATTGGAACTCACCTTACGACGTGCCTTGCAGCAATTTATGAGCCACATTCTACAATATTTAAAGACTGGAATAAAATTGCTCAGTAGAAGTTATTCTATTACTGACCGTAGCCATCTTCTCATAAAGTGTGAGTATTGATAATGCAAACAAATCAATTTAATGTACACACAGATATTCCAGCCACCCTTCTACTCTTCCCACTCTCATTCATGAGATTTTCAACCTTCACTTTCATTCCAACTTCGACATTTTTTGGAAAATTCTCATCAAGATCATTTTTTTGGAAGAACCACAATTCATTTGATTTAATACTCTTGGTGAAGCCATATGGATTTTTAACATTCTTGTACCACATGGAGATATTGCCATTCGTCTATGTCTCAAGTTACTGTGGGTGATTAAAGTAACAATTATCTCCATCTACGCAGCATCTCATATTAAAGAAATAACATTTCATTTTTTTTGCCCTGTTCACCATAGATTGTGCTTGTGCCAACATTCTTTTTTTTTCTTTCCACCATTTTTCATTTGTCTCAAAAGATGTTCTAGCGCATTTCTCAATCTTTTCTTTTCTTTTTAAAAATTGGTCTCTTTCCTGTATATCGCTTTTTTCTTCTTGTAATTTTCTTGACTTGCACAGTTAATTTCTTTGTAGGAACAGGGTAACAGCTCTTGGAGTCTTGATATAACTCTGGGTAGTAAATCCGGAAGAATGACAGCATTACTTTAAAATTTAATGTCATTGTGAATGAGTTCAAGTGCGATTCTTGCTTGTTCATGTTCATGTAGCGTAGAAACTTGTAGGGGGGTATATGTTTTCACTATTACTTTCGCTTGCCAAGAATGAGATCTGCCGTAACAGAAAAATTTGCATTGATATATCCCTTCTTAGGAAAATACTCTTTCTTGAGATCCCGCTTTTTCCGTCAACAATTTCATTGGGTATCACTATATCACATATATCTGAACACCCAATCAGAATTCTAAATGGGGTTGGCTTATCCTTTAGAAATGCTAATGGACGCGCTTTTCCATTATGAAATAAAATTACTCCATTATTTTTCACGCTTCCAGGATTTTCCTCATAAAGTTTCCCTAATTTTTCTTCTTCCATCTGGTCAATCCTGTTCGTCTCGACTTCAATTTCATCATAGCTCTGCGTGATAACGAATTCATTGGAATTTGTAGCTTGAGTCAAGTCCATGTTGGAAACAAGGATTTTCTTGAAATTGAACAATCTATTTCGTCCCATGTAGGGGAGACTAACGTGATTTTGAATGTAGAAATCAGAGGTTGGTAGCTTGAGATGTGCCGTTGGTGACCTTATTTCGCCATGGAGGGGTGAAATTCCTTAGCGCGCGCTTGTTTTTTTTAAAGGAATTGTTATACAACTGGGAGATCAACAGTATACTAGACAGATCTAGTTTTCTTTTGCTCATTATTCTTTTGTACCATAATTCACGCATAACAAGTTAAGCGAGAGGTTGCAATACATTTCTGTATTTTGTCTCCTTCAGAATTTTTTTTTTACGAAGACAAAGTATTGTGGCTGAGATTTAGCAATTATTTGCCCAAATTAGCATAATTGAATCAATCTATCATTGTGTAAACAAATCCCTGTTTTTGCGTGAACACACTACGATAATCAGGCTCTAAGCTTCGTTTTTTTTTGAACTTATCAATGAAAATGCACGAAAGGAAATGATTTCTGAGCTACAGTGAATTATTATTGGTACATAATGAACCAAGAATATTTGATGGCCTTTCTCTTAAATATTTTGTTGTCGAAACTTCTCAACATTTCTACGAATTTCTATTAGACAAAAGAGTTGTTGCTTCTTCTCCTGATTTTCTAATAAAAATTCAATTTTCGTCTGCACATGATACGTGAATCTCTATTTAAGGATACTCGTAAGTAAGTTATTTGATCTAAGATACTAACTATTGAGCTTGCTCCAATTACCGGCCACACAAAATTTACACAAGATTTACAAATTTTCTTCGTAGAATTTTGGCAAAAAGGAGTTTTGTGCAATAATTGTAAAATTATATGTACGATAAACTTTACATACGCACTGTTTAATATGAATCTTCTGTAAAATTGGTTGGTCCGGTAGCTTGGGAACTGTTATTTTTCTTTTTCTGCGCTTAGCTAAATTTATTATTCTTAGGCTATTTGTTAAAAGTTTATTTAGATTGAAAAGATGGAAAGATGCATAAGAACAAATGTGTCAAGAAAGGATTCGAATTCAAATCTTTATTGACAACTTACCCATCACAATAGAATTTGAATGTCAAGAATATGGTCCAATACGAACCTTACATACGTAAACGGAGTAAAAGATCCGAAATGGTATGATACATATATCAACTCGCATTGGATCAATCAGTTGAAATGCCCTAATTGCTTGATTCTTTCCCTTCTTAAACATAAAATATCAAGTTTGCTTTTGACTTTATGCATTCCTATCATATTAAGTTCGACTTAAAATGCAGAACCCTGTTAACATTTATTAAACTAGCCAGACGAAGTAAAACCAAATTCATTCTACTATACAAGAGCATCATTTTTGACTTGGAATTGGCGATGATATCAATGCGTTATTTCATGATTCGTCTTGTAATATCCAAGTAAAATCCGCATGCATCCAATAAATTCTTTTTATTGCGTTTGCGTTGTTCAGCGCATTTGGTTTCATTGAGCCATTACAAGGCCAATGAATTTTAGAGTTCTTAATAAAACTATTTTAAAATAGAAGTATTGCGTTAATCTCTTTAGTGCTTATCCAAATTGTATGTTCCTTAGGGCGCGTAAAACCATGCAATAATAAATAGTCTTCAATTTTTTCCAGTGTTCGCATTGAAAAATTCTGCTGCTAATGAGTAAATAGCCTTTTGGGGTAAAGTTTTCATTTTGAGGTGGTCTTTGCTTTTGTCATAATATTCCATAATGTAGACACGTGAGGAGAAGCTAGTCGTAAAAGAATCCACGTGGACAACTTTGTTCTCTGCATTTACATCAAAATTATTGCACGAGAAACTTCGTAGACGAAACTCGACTAAACCAAAGAATGGTTCTTCGAAATGCTTCCATTATTGCCGGAATTGCCGGTGGAATAGCCTAAGCGAACCAGTATAGCTCTAAATACAAACAGAACTGAGAAATATGAAAATAGTTGACACGTATGTAGAAATGAATACGTTTTCTCTGACATCACCCTATACAGGAAATAGCCAAGACAAAGTTTAGTATTGAAAAGACGTCAGATTCGACTACCGTATGTGGAGCGATCCACGTGTGAATGAAAGAGCTCTAATTGATGAAAATACCAAATTTTTTTATCTTTTTTTCCTCATATTATTTTTTTGCTTTTGAACTAAATAGATATCATACGAGCTTTTTTACGGGAGAATAGTATTTGATATTGGAAATGTTTTCTAAATGTATTTTTTCCCAGCCATCAGTTTTCGTCACGTGGGAAGGTTGTAGATTAATCTACACGTCAATTGTATTCTTTTTCAAATCCTTGGCCCTTAAGAAAGATATTGGTAATTTCTTACACATGGAATAATTCAACATGGCTTGCTAATTGTAGCATGATTGCTAGGAGACTCGTCAATGTTCGTTTAGAGGAATAATTGAAAATACATCAATTTTCATAGAGAAGTAGCACGTTAAAAATCATAGGAATCTCTTTTTCAATCTAATTAAAAATGATATCCTCATTTTGCTTCTAATCAGTATTATGATTACAATAGAGTCTATATATGAAAGTACGTACTTCTGCATCACTATGATATTATGAAGTTTTTCTTGACAAAATTAACCGTATGTACCCTTTATCAATATTTGTTTAGATGTGATTTGAATACCAAGAAACTAGGTCAGAATCTATTTAGAAGGCTCATCTTTGTAATAAAATCCTTTGTCTTTCTCTAAAGCCTGAAGCACATGATTTCTATGGAGACCTTCAGTAGCATATGTAGGATATATCAAGGTCTTCACTGAAATTTGGGCATTCTTTCCCATTTTCTATAAAAACGTTCTATTGTTGTTGGTTATGAACTTAGTAGCTACTGACAAGGTTCTCCGCCCATCCACATCACATTGAAAGCATTGACATCACATCCCCCTCACATCCACTTTAACTTTAGCAAACTTAAGCTAAATCGAAATAAGAGTCAGGTGAGCTAAATTCTCTGTGCAAATCCTAATGGTAGAATATGACTATTTTGTTGTGTCTACAGGAAGACTCTCTGTACTTCAGATTGTGCAATGCTATCATAGAATATAGAACTCACGCCTTCTTTTCCATTGCTTACTTCGAACGACTTGAAATGTGAACTTTGTTGGGATATTAAATTTGAAAAGAAGTCGCAAGGTTTACAAACTGCCATTTTTCTCTTTTCATACTATTATAACCAACTCATTTGAACACTGGTCTCTTATCAAGACGTCCAATCAACAAGCTTAAAAGAACTCAAGAACAAATTTTCAGAAATGACAGCTGACTGGCCTCAAATAGATTCCACTGCATCCCTTCACACGTCGAATGACCTTTTTGGTGGAGACATCTTTGGTGATGAGTTGAATGACATGTACATGACTGGTACCGCTGGTAAGTGAATGCAATTCCTTTGAACACGATTCTCCATCATCTAGACATAGCTCATAGTTATTTACATTGCCATTATGGAATCGTAATCATGATAGATATCGGAACACTTCAGGAAACTCTACCAGAAAAATCTAACAACGTCTCCACTGCCTCGCCTACGGACATCGAGCATCCCCTGGACAGTATTGCTTTCAATGACTTTACTGATCTCATGCCTCCTGAAGCAGTGGCAGTTTCACCTGGAGCTGATTCACAACCTACTTCCGTAGTCTCCTCAGCTCTTGTCCATAATCCTAATAAGAGACCAGCACCTATCCCGACCAATGTCGCACCGGTGCATCCAGGTCAAGGTTCTGCTCTCACCATGAACATCCAAGGAAAGAAATCCAACTGTACTATTACTGCAAACAAACCTGCAAGGAACCAAGCTATAACCGTTCCTGCATCTAAATCGAATAAGAACACGCTCACTAATAATCCTCATACCAAACAGACAACTAAAGGGAAGAAAAATGCACAAAATACTCCCAATCCCCTAACTGGAGGCAAGCCCCACTCTAATGGAAGTGTTGCCTCCCCACTTGCAGCTCCCGGGGCTGTGGCAACTCCCCTTCCTGCCCCAGCATCATTTGTCAATGCCCCTGCGCCCGTTACTAGTAGCTCTACTGTAGTAAGAAATGTTAGTAACACTAAAATAGCTCCGACTAGCAATGTCACCAAGAGCAAACTCAAAACTAATGGGAAGTCCAAGACTGCAAGGAAAGCCTCTGCGTCTACTATTTACGCCCCATCTAGACAAATGTGTGCGCCGATTTGTACTGCTCAATCTAAAGCATCCATGAAAAATATAGTTACTTCTCGATCTAAAAGCATGAACGCTATTGCAACAGCAGCTGCGGCTGCATCTGCCTCTCCACCCGATTCTTCTGACTTTGCAGCAGTGGCACAGGCTGCTGTAACTAATCTTATATTGAATGCCGGTACACAAGCAACCCAAATCCTTGCACAGAAAAACAATGTTGTTTCTGATGACTCTGATAGCGACCCTTCCATTGTTCAGCAACGTCAAATTGATACGTCCACAGCTCATGTCACAGCCCTTACATCTCCCAACTGGGTCGCCGCCTGTGCTTCAATGACTTCCACGATTCCTGGAACCAGTGTGACTGCACCTGTGGTCACTTCTAGCAACCTCCCCGCTTTGGACATATCAAATAATGAGAACGACGATGAGACCCCAGCTGCTAAACGTCGCAGGCAAAACCTCAATCCAGAGGAAAGGGCAAAGCAGAACAGAGATCGTAATCGTGAGCATGCTAGAAACACCCGGCTCAGAAAGAAGGCTTACGTGGAAGAACTCAAGAGAACTCTCACCGAATTAGTAGCCCAGCGAGATGCAAATCAACTAGAGCAACGTCGTAACGCACAACGGGAACTAGAACAGAGAGAAGTTCGCTTTCGTGTCATGGAAGAATTCCTGAAGCTGAGAGGATCGAATGAGCCAAACGTTGCTCGATGGGTCGCTATTTTGGAAGATGGTTTCACTCTAACACTTCCCTTCACGACCTACAGAAGCGTAGTAAAAGGTGTTGATGCGAACGCGAAACTCAGCAGACAGCAACAAGTTCCACAAGATCAAAGTAACTTCAATATGAACGTCAGTGATGATAAACAAGTACTGTATGGAGCACCCGAACTCATGGCTGACGCATCAGCTCTCGCAGGTATGTTGAATCAATTCAATAAAGGTCAAAGTAAGATCGGCCTTCAGTACGAATGTGACAGGAAACGCTTTCTTATGGATGGTACAAATGCACTTCTTGAGTGGAGCGCTAAAAGTACTAACCACGATTCTAGTATTCCTGGCTTCAAGATACAAGGAAATATGAGAGCTTCTTTTAGTCCAGCATCCAATAAACTTATTTCATGTGAATTAAGTTTCGATACTGGACCTATTGTTTCACAATTAAGAAAGCAGTGCGCTCCAACGTACCCCATTCATGACGACTTTGCTGCAAACATCTTTGGAGGTGGAGCATCTACTGACGCTGACCGTCTACTAGATTCTCTAGAGATGCCAATGCTTCCTGGGCAAGCTCCTACAATGCATCGTGCAGTTTCACAAAAATCTGTTACTGGTAGTGAACATGCCGCAGTGCAAGCCTAAAGGCAAGAATTTTTGAAAGATAGGATCCTTATTGTTCCAAAGTAGCCACACCAACGTAAGCTGTAAATTAATAGATGAATACCAAAGACAAGCGAGAGCAAGCAGCAGTTTATTTCCACCCAATCTACCCTTCGGATCCTTCCAAATTGTATACTTTATGAATGTGCAACAAAAACAAGAAGTCACTACGAAGACGCTATACTGAATAAAACAAAATCTCACTTCTTAAGAGATGCTGTTTCCTGTATTTTTTGAAAGTAGTAAATAATTATATAAACTATAAAGAAAATATTTGTCCATATCTATTATTATGATCTTAAAGGTAAACGATTTACTTTTTTTCAGGTTGAGTACCGTAATCACATAGTTTTGGAGTCCATGCATGATGTCCCGCCTCAAAATGAGGTCTCACGCATTCAGTTCACAGCGAAGTTTTCTGAAGAACCATCCATTCATAATCTTGATTCAACCTAATTCATGACGTGTAAATCATTGATAATGACAAGATGCAGTAATTGAACTTTTTATGAGATTGGCAACTTCGTTCTTTCGAGATTCTAGCTAATTGCTCTCTTCAAGGCCAAAAGATATTCAATTATCTACAAAAGGGTGAATGTAACGTTAGATAACAAAATTCGTTAATTTAAAGAAAAATGCGATGTTAATTGATCCTGTGATTGAATTATGCCTAATTTCAAATTGTGCAAAGAAAATTCCAGTCGACAAAAATATAAGATGATTATAAAATAAATCCGCAGCATGCATGAGTTATGAAAAATTAGGCATGAAAACGCTGGTAATTTGGTAGTTTTTTCCCAGAAGTATCCAGGGTTGACAGGTTTTTGTCTTTTTTTTTTTTCCTGGCGATTTTCTTTGGTTTGTTCGATGATGATGATCGATCTTCAGATTCTGACGACGTTGACGATACATCACTGAAATCACTCTCCGACGATTCAGTAGATGACTCTCCAAATGCCCTTTGCTTATGAAAAATGCAGCATCTTTTTGAACTCTTCCTGCCCAAACCTTCATTATTTACCACATCATTTTCCCTGTAAACAAGTAATGAGTGACTTATTTAGTTTTGATTTTCAAAATAATATTATGATCTTCAAAACGTTCTCATCAAGGACCTACCATCTGACCCTTGGTCGAGGAACTAGAGTTAGAGAAAACATTTCGGGTGGTTCCGCGTCAGTATTATTCTCTGTAATTGTTAAAGTGGCTGTGGCATTTAAGACTTCCTGAGACAATGAAGCTATGGATGCGGACGCGGTCAGATTGTTGTCACTGCTGACTCTATTAACTCCACTTCCAGGATTTTCCTGTGATCTTGCTGTTTCTTCCATTGTCAATGTCACAACAGTTCACAAAAATGTAAAGATTAAAATCAGATCGCTGCTCCTCAAGCAATAATCTACGCTCTAATTATTCTGTTTTTTATATTTCTTCAATTTCTTTATATTTCCGTTTTTTTTTCATTTCTGCCCGTCTGAATCTCTTTTACGTGTATGGTACGATTATTATGTCCGTGGCTTAAGATGAGTTGGCTCATAATCCATCTATATCTATCTGTCTATCTCTCTCGAGACAGCAGATTGAGTATACGTATACTGAAAAAGAGGTGGATCGAATATGGTGTTTCTGTCGTGAATCAACATAAAAATAGTATATTGAAACAAAATACAACCCGAACATCTTCTCAATTTGTCTTGAGTGCCTTCTGCTGAGATATGTCTACTTCCTCCAATAAGAATTTAGAGGGCATCAATATTCAAGATGCTCTATCAATCCTATCTTTGCGTGCAAAATCTCGAGGTGAAGGGGAGCTTTCTGACGAAGCCAATCCTGACAAGAAAAGGATGGGACAAACCATAAACTTATTCCAAGCAGATAATATTGCAGAGGGAGAAAATTCCGTAGATTCTACAAGCGTTTCAAAATCGGATGGATGTGATTGTGTAAGGAATACTGCAGCTATAAATGCAGCACCCACACTAAAGGAAACTGCAGAAGAGGAAACAAAAAGACAACAAATGGAATCGGAGAGGAAAGAACGTGAGTTAAAATTTAAAAGAGAACTCGAGACTTTAAGCGTGAAAGAGTTATTACATGCTATATTGGGGGTACAGAAGGAGAGAGTTGTAACTTATAAAGAGTTTGATAGGTATGTAAAAGATTTGAAGTATTGTTTCTTTTCGATTACATATTTCAATACGACTGATTAGTTTGCAATAAATTATACAAAACTCGGGTTTAAAAATGTTTTTTATGAAGCGGGCTTGATAAAGTATTACAGACCAGAAATATATCGACATACCCAACAGCATGTGCGAAAGCAACAGCTTCTTTCTCTGTCTTAAGCTCAAGTATCAATACAATGAATGATATTTTATTCACAAAGAAAAAATTGTATCACAAAATGATTCTCCAACTTCAATTGCATGAAAAAGAAAAATTGAATGTCACGGCAGCCTTACATTTGGAACAGATTCGCAAGAATGATTATTTGTTAAACATAGGGGTTGATGAAAATGATGGAACTTTACGATTATTGAATGAAGGTATTAAATCTTTGAAATCAAAAATGTCCATTTGTATAGAAAATATAAATGATTTGATTGATGAATTGAAATGTGAAATGATGGAGGAAGAAGACTAAAGATCAGGAAATGATGCTGGGTACATTGAAAATAGCAGATTGTGCTTGCTAAGGTCTGAAAAAATCTTTATCAATACATTGTCATACTTTTAAATTTTCAGCTAATTTGCGTTTGATATCGAGATCAAGACAAATCTTAATGTCAATTAAGAATAGATTATTTTTGTAGAATATGAGGTCACAGGTGATAATGATCTGTTGTATGAAACGCAATTTTTGTTTGTAACAGCTAAACCTTTTGTCATAGTGCATTCTTAAAACAAATATGTTTTGTACAATAAAGAGATGAAAAGATTTGGGTCTTCATTTTTTTTTCAATTCATCAGTCGCCTGACGCACAAAAGACCCATCAAAGTCAACGACCAAATTTTGAGCTTTGAACCAGCTGGCTCCCATGGAGGCAGATGAATGTTCTTTTTCTTTATATGATGCATCCATTACTTTAAAGTACTTGTCTAGCAAAGTTTCATCTAGCATATTCAATGAATGATTATCTCGTTTCGGATTTTCAAATAAATTTATATGCAAATGTGGCGCCCAAAGATCTCCGTATTCTAAGAGTATATGGTAATAATCTGTAAACAGAGATCGACCATATTTGTTATCAACAAGAGAATTTTTGCTTAGAGCTTTATGATCGGAAGATGCTTCGTTGTCAAATACATATTCCGATCGTTCCAAAGACCTCTGATATCCATCTTTCACTCTATTTAGTACCCATACCATATTTAACCATGATGCAAAGATATTCAAACCTGTGGATTTTTTCGTAAATGGGTCTATATGGTCTACATTGATAAAACCAACTAAAATATATCGGACACCTGAATTGATTTTGACACCTTCATGGTTGATCATAGCATTACTTAAAATAACTTCTCCTGGAAATGGGTTAAGGAGGTAGTTTTCATCGGTGACCCTATTCCAAAATCGTGTGCCTCCTCCGATGAAATCAGAATTGAGCAGTACATTAAAAGATATATCACCGGAATCTGTGTGACGTTTGAGATAAGATTGATTACCAGCATCGTATCGTACGACAAATATCTTGAAATTGTAAGTCGGAAGAGAACGAAAGAGTTGAGAACATAAAAATTTGAACAAACGAGGAAAAGAGAAAATTCATTGTAATCCACTCACATCGTTTGCTCTTAGAGCTTTTGGAGTGACACCGTAAACTCGTTCAATTAATGGAGCCAAACGGGAATTTAATATAGTACCCAAATAAAGACGATCTTCATCTGAAAATGGATCTGAAATTAAATTCAAATCTGTTGTTGGATAATGAGAATGCCGTGCTTTATGCCATCCTTCAGGTATTTCAAGATATTTTTCTTCTACTTCTGTAAGATGAGTCTTTTCCTTTGCATTTTCTAAGTTGATCTCTGCAGCTTTGCTTGCCATTTGAATGATATCCTGACATTCTTTGATACTGAAGAGAGGAGCCTGAAAGGTAGTTCTTGCGTTGTAAGTATTATTGGAAGACAATAAAACGATGTAAATTATTGTTATGATCCATATTATGTTAAGAAGTGGTAGGATGAATGGAGGATTTTGGAATTTTTGCGAAGACTCATTTTCAGACGAATTGCAATTAGCTATCGTTGTAGGTTTTGAATAACCATTATATTTTTTATGTGTGTGGGTGCTTCGAGTGACTTTCCCAGATGAAGTCTTTGTAGTAGTTGTTACGACAGTTTTTATGGTTTTTGAGGTCCTCGTTTTTCGTTTTTTAATTCCTGTCAATTTTGATGAAGAAATAAATGAGCTTGACTTTTCGGTGGGCTTTCTATTCTCTGTAATATCGTCTTCTTTCTTGTCATGTAGAATTTTGATTCTGGGAGTCATTGAATTTGTAATATATAGAGGAATAACTCCAATAAATATGAAAGTGCTTAATGCCATCAAACACAGTAAAATTCTTCGTTCTGAATCCAAGTTTGGAGGTATATTTGTGAATAATGCTTCCCCAGCGAATGATTTCTGCATTGTGAAGATTCAACTTTTTTTATAGGCGTTGAATAATTTAAATTTGCGATTTTGGAAGGTTCTGGAAATCTGTTCACAGTATTCGCTTTCAATCTATTCAAAAATTAGACTTCAAAAAATGCAAACAAGGTGTGATTCAGATGTTTGCCACGCGAATATCTACCTCAAATCAACAAAGTATGATGAGAGCGCTGTGAGTTCGTGTGAAGATGAAAGTTAGGATTGTTCTTGTTGGAGGGAACGGATATCACAAGAACGAACTTAGCGAAACTGGTAAAAAGCGAATTAAAAGAGAGAAAGATATCGTTCCGGAAGGAGAAACAAATGGCTCAGGTGAGGCTATAAATCCCCTGAAGTATAAAAATTCCGGAATCACGTATTCGGACATAGTACGTAATTCGGCATATAAGTAAAGTCAGGAATAGGTGTAAATGATTTCTAATTAGAGGTTAGGTGAAAAGCCAAAATCTAATTATTACTCATTCTTTTAAAATAATCCAAACGATTACATCTAATAACAACAACATTGTATTTGAATAGTCTCAAGTCTAGACATCCTTCATTGACAAAGATCGAGCATCGCTGTTTCAGACGGAGAGGTAGAATTGAGATTTCAACAGTTCTCAGCAATTTAGGATTCAAAACAATTCCTTGCCATTCCTCAAATCTTTAGCTAGATCAATATTATGTAGCTATGTAAATATATAGGAGTATATGTAGACCTACAGGATATTGGTGTGGAAATTTCAATTTCTAAGTAAAATCCCTAGGCCCATCTTGATGACGTCAAAATCGGCTGTGCCCCCCCCCTAACCAGGACAGGCACAATGGTTATATTACTGAATACCAATAAAATGAAGTTTTTTTAAGGTAGGATTCTAACCAAAATGAGTATGTTGATGGATGAATCACATGGCAAATTTCGGAAGCATTCAAATATATCCAGCTTTGAAGAGAAATTTTGCCTAATAGGGTGAAATTGTGTGTTTAACACTTTTTTGCTCCATCTAATCATGTGCTTTATTTAGATGTAAACATACCAATGATTTACTTGCATGCAAACCAATTATTTAGACATTATATAGGCTTCACTCATTACTTATTGTTCTAATTGAGAGACTCAATGAAGGGCAGTATACCAGAGCTGATAACCCAGTGCTTGTTCTCCATGAATTACTTTTAATGCATTGATTGCCAAATGGATTGAATATTTACATAACCACGATGTTCTTGTGAATGTGTGAGTACAAACTGCAATATACAGTTTATGATCCAGCTAAATTAGTCTACCTTTAGATGCGATCACCTAATTAAAACTATAGCTGCGACTTTAATAGTTAAAAATATAGACCTAGCATAATAAAAACAAATCATCAAAGTCTTCCTCTTTACAGGGAAGCAGCTGCTGAAGCAAAGCTTGCAGTTTGATCCATATGCATTGAGTAGCATCCAACAGATACCTGTCATCTGTGAATGACAGCTCTGTTGGACATATGGAATAAATGACTAGCTGTCATCTGTCTGGCTCACAGATATCAGCTGCCCTCGCCGTGGAAACTGAATGGTTTCCAATATGTGTTTAAGAGTATCGACTAGGCCCCGACGACGTATCACCCTCCTAGTTGATCGTATTCGCAAAAGAAAATCACACCTTCATCCTCACAATCCAAAACGTCAAAAGCACTAACTTTAACAAAACCAAACAAAACAAAAATCAAAGTTTCGAAATTCGTGAAGTAAGTTTTCCGTATTTTCTTACCTTAAACCCGAATTTCGTCATTTGGCACCGTTGTTATATAACAACACTCGTGCGTACGAGTATAAATTTTCAGGTCTCCTGTCACGTCGCAGGGCGCTTCGCGCCCTGCCACGGGTCGCCCTCGCATACGGGTGAGGCGACTGAAAGTCCGTAGCGGGCAGTAATTTATAGAATATTAAATTATTAATCATTGAGTTATTTATTTATTTGTTTCCAATATGTGTTCAATATGTCCTATATGTTAAGTTATGATTTTAGAATAGTCAATTAAAATAAGCTCATAATTATCATCCTTTCAACTTTTGTATTAGTTTACTCTAATCCATAATCTATGCATAAGGCAAAACACATATGGGACTTCTCCCATCAGGAGTTTAATAGGCAGAATAGAAATCCATAAATGTCAAAAATCAAGTATTACCAAAATAACAGTGCAATATCCAAAATATCACATACTGCTTGTAAATACAAGGAATTCTGATTTTGCTATCTTGAATAAAGATATTGTGCAACATTTGAAGCTTCTGGCCTATGTTGGAGATAGGTGACAACAAAACACACTGGTTGGGTGTGTTGGTGTGAACCGAATTGTGAGTTAAATAGTAATTTGGTATTTTACCAAATTACTACATACTACGTATACTATTTAACTACTTTAACAATACATTATCTACACCATCATTACATTAATCTAGTAGCTCTTGTAGAACATACCAAATCAAACGCTGTTCTGGCCAAGCACCATGTTATTGAATTACAAACGTGATCTGTTCTCTCTTGGAACACGTCTCTCTTTGATATGTATCTTTACAACTTGCACAAATGTTCTCTGACATTCCTTGAGTGCGTCAAACTCTGACATGGAGGGACATATTTGGGTCTTGCTCTTGAACATGGATCTGAATCAGACCATTGATTATTAATTTTATTAATTAACATATATGATGCGTAAATAATGATTTAATTCATTTAATCATTATATTATCATGCGCGTATCGCTGTGTATGGCACATATCAACAAATTCCTTGCACTTGTCCGTAGTAACTTGGTCCAAATCCGTACTAGACATGTGCATGGATATGTTGTTGCAGTTACTGAAGCAATAGCCCTTAGTACTATGCCACCTAGTGCAAATTGGGATGCCATACATCTTTGATCGTTTTTCCGGCTTCTTTCAGGTGAACTTCGCACTGTACTTAGCTCCATCAGTACACAACCAGTCAAGAATAGTGGATGGGTTGAGTATTTTCTCCACGTTGTTTGAGGCCTTTTTCGATTTCTTTTTCGGCGTGGTCTTTGAAGTGCTGTCTGGGGAAAATTTCATCATTTTTTCTTTTATTGAATGTGGAAAAAGTTAGGGGTAAGTTTTGGTGGAATTTGTCAAACAAAGTCGCTTCCATGATTGGTATAAAGTTCACCATATTGTCGTTTATCGCGTCCCTCTCTTCGTATTGTCCACAATTCTACAGCCAGCAAAAAATCCTGTTATTCACGGCGTACCCGACCTTCGTACAGAACTCCTAAAATTCCCTCCTATGTGATATTATAATTGTCCCACTTAAAATATAAATTCTTCTTCTTATTATTATTTCGTACAGAACTCCGGGTCACACATGTGTTTCGCTTCCAGGATAAGGGAATGATTCTCGATTGTGATGATGAAGTCCCCAAGCATCGACGGGAGCTTCTATTTCGAACCAAAGAATAGTCCCCACAACTTCTGTACTTGGTATTGCAGTTCGTGTAGAGATGATGGGATGACAATGCCCTGTTTCACAGCCTCTTTCGAGTCAATTTCTGGCCAACCTTTCCCCTGAGTTGTCTTCAACCATAGGGTCATTGCCTTTAATAGATTTATGGAGTGAATCAAATTTGTTGCTTTTCTCCCTATTTTCTTCGGGCCTGTCCTGACGCATTTTCTGTAATACTTCTGTTTGATTTTTGATGTTGCCAGAGAGTTCTTGAAGGGCCGTGTCGGAAGCCTCATTGACGTTCTGATCCGTACGGGCGGGGATTGGTGGTAGTCCTGGTGGGGGACGAGCTAGAGGGGGTAAAGCAGCTGGGTGAGTAGGCAAAACACAAGTGTGATGGCGTAAATTTCCCCATTGGATTAGTTCAATGTTATCACTATCTGCGAGGCATGTAATGTGCGAGATAAGATTGTTTGCCTTTACCCAAAGGAAACGGAGCACATATGGGCAATTTTCTTTTGCTTTGAGGTACAGATCTTCCGCGCCCCCCCCTGTGACTTTCATCGTGCATATTCATGATGGACACAGTCTCTGTGAGTAACTCCACAGGATTTCTTGTCTCCAATTCCAGGTACGGCGTGAAAAGCATGGGTGGGAGTGCAACTTGGATGGCACGATTGAAAGCATGTTCGTTAGATTCCACTAGGCGCTCTGCCGACACAGCATCTGTGCATGCAACTAGGTCAGCATCGGATGGCACTTGTATGTCTGCAACCGTCCTCAGCTTTAAAAACCTCCAGTCCAACAAAACCATTCTCTGTGCGACATCTCGTACCTCCAAGGTTTGTGATACTATGATACAATTTCATCCTCCCTGTGATTGGTGCCACAGTCATGATGACCGTGTCTGGGTCCTCGGATAGAGAAGAGAATCGTTTCGAAGTCAGGATTGATAGCATCATTTTTGAGAGTGCATTTACGAAAATCTCCAATGTTCTTGTTCGCATCTCCGTTAGTTGCTAGATTCTGGAAATAAGATTTCCAAGTGTTGGAAGTGATGTTGACGAGTTGGTTTGACAAAGCTTATTTTAATCTAAACAACGAAAGAAATGGTTATGTTGCACAGACAGGTTGATTGTTTCTTGAGCTTCTCGAAAATTGTTTTCATGAACAATTATTTTCTGACTTTTCTGCGTGTCTCAACACGATTCATCTGATAGTCCCTCGTCATCTTACGTCACGTCTCAATCGCTTCTAAGAGTGACCAGCAGAATGATCTTCTTCCTACGCAGGGGCCGGACCTACGTACTTCGTCACTCATATGCCCAATCAACCAAAAGGTATTTAAGTACGCATTCTTTTGAACATGAAAAAGGGATGTTATTGGACCATAAGGCCCCTAACGTACAGTTGTATGTTTGATTAGGCAAATCGTAATAAGTCCGATGTGGCTTCTTTGCAGAAGATACTTCTCAAAATTCAAAATTTAACAGCTTCAAACAAATTCTTTGGAAACTAGATAAACACAACTTTTTGACATGAAAAAAGTAATGAGCGATTCAATCAAACGTATTATAGATGCAATGATTTGAA
>Ga0209092_10000570_pt1 | contig 36639 bp, 28 predicted proteins | sample FraStrMetagenome_FD_187446 | JGI IMG/M metagenome (GOLD analysis project Ga0209092, IMG submission 187446) | Marine eukaryotic phytoplankton communities from Arctic Ocean - Fram Strait ARC3M Metagenome (SPAdes) (version 2) | ecosystem: Environmental > Aquatic > Marine > Oceanic | place: Fram...
TTTGGGATTCCAATATTTTGTGTGGCTCTTATTGATAACTTTTTGTTTTGGTACTGGGAAATCTTGCCGTACTGGTTCCATCATCAACAGCAGCAAGTAGTTGTAGCAGCTGTGGTATAATCTAATTCTAAAGGAAATTGTCTAAGCATGTCCGAAAGATAAAAAAATAAGTTGAATCGATTGTAAATTATGAAAAGATATCTTAAGCTTTTATTTGACGTTTTGTTATTTAATAATACTATAGCTGCCAACACTCACAACAATTGCAAGAATTTGCCGAGTATATTTCTTGCCCACAGTAAATCCATATTGTCAAATCTTCGATGTTGCACAAAGTGTCCAGATTAGTAATATTGTTTTCCCAGGTAATATCAACGTAGTTCAAATTCCGCATCATTAAATATGTTTTTGGAATGGACCCTTGAAGAGAATTTTTGTATAATTCTAACTTTTGTAAACTAGAAAGCTTTCCTAATTCTGTCGGTAATGTGCCCGTAAGAGCATTATTATGAAGTTCAAGATTAATTAAGTTCTCCAATTTACCTAACTCCGTTGGGATAGCACCTTCTAGTTGATTTTCGTAGAGGTCCAAATCGTGCAATTGCTTCATGCTCCCGATTTCAGATGGTATTGTACCAGTGAAGGAATTGAAATTGACTTCAAAATTACGAATAGAAGACAACATTCCTACTTCTGTAGGTATTGTTCCTGTTAAGCTGTTGTAGAAAAAAGATGCCGTGATAACATTTGAAAGCTGGCCAATCTCAGTTGGCATTGTACTCTGAGGTTTAATTATACCACTATTGTTGAGAAGAATAATTCCTTCAAACGAAAGCAAATGGCACAACATTTTTTATTGGTTTGTAACTTACGTCCAATAAGTTTCCATCTATACGCAAATCAAGAAGACTATTCATAATCCCAATTTCTGTTGGAATCGGACCTGTAAGCATATTGTTCCTTAAACCTAAATATTGTAATTGAGTCATATTCATAATTCCTTTAGGAATTATTCCCCCAATAAAATTTTTTGAGAGCATAAGTGTGTTAAGATAGGGCAAGTTTGCAATTTCGGAAGGAATTGTGCCTTCGATCTCATTGTTGTCAAAATTAATTTCCTCCAAGAGAGTTAGTTTTCCGAGCTCTTTTGGAAGTGTTCCTTTGAGTTCGTTATTCACTGTCAACAGCAAAAGCATAAAAATCAGAATTCGTAAGACTGTTCTAAGAGAGACATCGAAAAATGTATCAAAACATACTTACATAAACGAATGGAAGTCACAACAGTCTCATGTTTTTCACCTTCACAGAGCAATCCTAGTTGCGTGCCATTTTCTACAGTGTTCCAAGAACACAAATTAGCTTTCTCATTCATGAAATCCATTTGTAACGGCCACTGATCACCATCCATGGAGTAGTAAAGTACAGCCAAAACAAATTTTTGAATAACGTCATAAAAATCACAATATTCCAAAGGAGAACGAGAATCCACATTCGATAACCATATATACGCTAGTTGTTGAGCATGAATGGAAGATGCTTCGGATGGCATATCTAGTGGATCAAAATTCATTTCATTAATCAAAACATCTTGTAAAGTTTTGTAACTACAATCTGGTATGGGAGCTTTGATATTTTCTTTTCCTTTATGAATGACTCGTTCTTCATGAATTCCGAGTCCAAAAACAACCACACCAAGGCAGAAAACTATAACAATACTTGTCATAGTAGCTGCCTTGATGTTTCGAGCATGCATTACTGACGGGTTACTTTCACGTAGTTGTTCTATACCTCTATTGGCACTAAATCTAAGTTGAGCCACACTAGGAATTTTCGTGTAAAAATATAAAAGTACCTGTTTGCTTCTATCCATAACAGTGTACAATAACTTAGAAGCAGAACCACTGGATTCATAGGAACTGTCAAAATTTGCATCTGGATCCAAAGATGCATCGTATGGATCAAAATATGAATCTGGATTTTCATCTTCATCAAGTACTTCAATGCGTCTTTCAAGATTACCTGGATAAAAATTATCGTAGTCATTATCCGTGACATTGTTATAGTTGCTGCGTTTAGGTTTGGATGGGGAAGACTTTTTCTTTGCTGGAGTAAGACCAATAACAGACATTTTCGTATCATCCATGGTTGGTGGATTACTTGGATAAATATCTATACTACTTCGATCCTCATTTTCATTGTAATTGTTCGAGGCTATACCTGCGTAGCCTTTACGTGCAACTCCAAGAATGCTCTTCGAAGGAGAATCTACAGGTCGACCTTGCTCAACTTCATTTTCTAGCTTTGCAAATGGAGACCCCATGGGAGGTTCTGGAGGTCGCTCACCTGGCGTAGTGTCTTCATTGAGTGGTTCTGCATATGAATAAGCTTGTTCTTCAAATGGATTATGATCATCCGAATTTACTACTTCTACTTCTACATCTGCTTCCACTTCTTCATCATCAATGGTAAATGATTTTTCTATGCTCATTTCTAATTCTTCCTCATCGGAGGAGGGGGGAATCTTTTCATTAGCTTCGTTGCCTATCATGATTGAGACTCTAACAATATTTTTGGATATCTATTCTGAGTCTATGCACTTTTAAACATTCAAAAGAAATACGTAAGAAAGTTAATATGTATGAAAATCTTTCCTATGATTTTGAGCAGCAATGATGAACAAATATTGTTTCATAACTTCCTTTTGCTCTTTTTACTCTTAAAAGGGTTAATTTGAAATCGAATAATACCCATAATAATCATCTTCTATTTGGCTATTTATTTATCCAATTTTCATGTGCTACGTAAATCAAAATCCGTTCCCTTTATGAAAGACGGGCCGCCATAAGCAAATTACATCACTACAATTTGCATGCAAGTTCCAGTTCGGTGATGAAGAATTTGCAAACATGGCTCTCTGACGTCTGGGTGATGACATTCACACTCATAAAACACTTCTATATAAAACCCTAACATTTACCTTCAGTAAGTAATAAGTTATGTAGAAAGTAAATCTTTTTGTACATGTACGGGAAACTCTTTCATAGCTTCATCACATTTTTGGCTTCTATAGATTTGCTACCAAAAAATTGCTGTATTTTGTAGGATGATGAGATATCCATTAGTGCTGGTTTTCTTCTTCAAAATTCTACTTGTATCCACAAACGCATTCACAATGTCCATGTCTTCTTCCAATGCAGCTGCGAAGCGGGTTCTAGTCACAGGGGGAAACAAAGGAATTGGTTATGCTATTTGCAAGAAGCTCCTTGAGGACCATGCTGATGTTCATGTCTTGTTAGGATCTCGTGATCCCTCACGAGGTGAACAGGCAGTGCAATCTCTTCAATCAATCCTTCCCGAATCGTCTAAAGATCGTGTAGAACTAGTTATTATTGATACATCCAGCGATGACTCAGTCAAATCAGCTTCTGAAACTGTTAGTGGAAAATATGATTCTTTATATGGAATAATCAACAATGCTGGTATTGGTTTCGGAAATGGATTTACGGATACTATCAACACTAATTACTTTGGCCCTAGAAGAGTTTGCGATTCATTTGCTCCCTTTATTATACGTCCAGAAGGCAGGATTGTAAACATTGCATCTGCCTCAGGACCTAACTTTGTTTCAAGGTGTCAAGATAAAACACTCGTTGAAAAATTTACATCTCCACTTTCCTTCCAAGATGGAAGTGTAACTGGGGATGGGATTGATAAACTAGATGAGCTGGCAAAATCTTACGATGGTCAAACGGATTATGGAGATGAAGCCTATGGAGTTAGTAAGGCTTTGGTGAACGCTTATACAGCTCTTTTTGCTAAGGCCAATACTGATTTGATTGTTAACTCATGCAGTCCTGGGTACATCTTGACAGACATGACTAGGGGTATGGGAGCCTCTAATGCACCGGAAAAGGGAACCGTCTCTCCTGTTCATCTATTGTTGAATGATGAAATGAAAACTTTACCAACAGGAAGGTATTATGGTAGTGATGCTGTTAGATCACCTATGGTAAGTAGTAAATTTGGTACTGGCTTTATTGATGTTTACAAATGGACTAATTTATCCAATTTTTTTATCTTAGCATTATTACCGAGGACCAGGAGAACCTGCATACGAAGGTCCCTAAATTTAGATAATGGAATAGAAGAAATTTTATCCTGTAGTTTAGATTATGATGTACTTCAAAGTAACACGATAAATAAAAAATAACTGTAATTAACATAGGCTTCTTTATACCTCAAATTATTTTTTCATTAATTCTTGTATTAACTTCTCAAGTCTTGACACTTGTTCTCGAAGCACTTGTAATTCTTTTAACTTTTCACGCACGTTTATTCCATCTAAAATGATATCACCATTTACTGTCACCTTTTGCGCTGTAATTCCAGCTGAGGTCAACATTCCATTCACTTTTGCTGTTGTACATGTTAACGAATTATCCACCTTTACACTCGGACCTTTCACAATCTCTGTGAAAATCAATCGTTTTACATTTGCTTCTCCGTGTATTTTGACATCTCCCTTTGCGATTATGGAAGAAGAGGATATAAAACCACTAGCGAGCACATCTTCGGTATATACTCTAGAAGCAAAGGCTGATTTCATTTTGATTCCATTTTTAAATTCGCCTTCATTGGCATACAAAGTTTTATCAATAATGGTATCATTATGAAAATGCACTGTGGAATTACTTGTTAGATTTCCATCAGGTCCGATGTGAAGACTGTCAGTTACAGCTATAGATTTTGAATGGAAAGTACCTGTAACTGTTAGTTTAGGTGATATCAAACCATTCTCTATTACAACATTGCCTGCATTTAGATTTCCGTGGAAAGCTGCATTGTCATTGATCTCCAAAACTGTTGCATAAATTCCTCCGAGTGATTTAATGTCTCCAGATACAATTGCATTCTTACATGTTACATTGCCATCTATAGTTTCGAACCCAGCATAACTTTTTAGTTTACTTCTTCTTCCCAGTACTTCTAAGTGATCATGAACTGTCAAATTTATCGCAGAGATGAGACTTGATTCTATAGATTCTTTCACAACAAGGCTTCTAGTAGAAATATCGTTTCCAACTGTTAGAGAATTGTTTAGAATTGATACACTCGCATTTTGAATCACGACAGGCAAATTCAGATCTATAGATTTTGCTGTCACATTCATCATTGATGGCATTCGCAATTCACCTTCGATAGTAAGGGTCTTTCTTACTTGGGCAGAATTTGTTTGGATTGAATTAGATATAATATATTCTGTAACATTCGCAGAAGAGCTATGTATTGAAGCTTCAGTGAAGATATTCCCCCTCACAAAGGCATCTTCATCGCAATAAAGATTTTTTGTGGATCTAACGAAGGCGGACAAATAGTCGTCAGAAAAGAAATAGAGTAGAAAGAGCCAGTTTTTTTATTTTCCTACCTCAATGAACCAATTGCAGTAATATTGAATGATTCAATGTTCGCTTTACACGAAAAAAATCCCATCAAGCTCATATTCCCATGAACATTCAAATCTTTTTTCATAATCACATTTCCAAGCATTTGCGCATCACTTCTTGATTCTAATTTGTTCAAAATTGTCAAATGCGAAGTAGATATATCATCACTCCAAATGCTTTTTGTAACGTTCAAATCTTTGGTCTGTATCTTTCTTCCGACTTCCAGTGAGTCACCAACCACAATTCGAGATGAGAGTAAATTTCCACCCGTGGTTATGTTTCTTTTACTTAGTATGCTTTCGGCTATGATATGACCGGACGACTGTATTGAAAGAGCTTTTAAATTACTAGAAACTAAAACTTCTTTTGCGGTAACTTTTCCTCCTATGACGCAATCACTCTCAACTTTTATTGTATTGATTTGTGCTTGTCCATCTACTGATAAGGTTTTGTTGATTTGAACTGTATTAGAATTTAAAACATTTACTCTCGCATTTTGTAATATGTTCAATTCTCTTCCGTGAATAGATGTTGTGGCAAAAATGGATTGCGCTTTCAATGCCGCCTCAGTACTAATATCAGATGTAGCTTCCATCGTATTAGTTTTCATTGAGCTAGTAGATATAATATCTTTAGCTTGAACGATACCACCTTTGGCATTAACCAAAACATCCTTTGCATCTGCTGGTAATTTTCCATTTTTCTTGAATGTGATCGAGGGAGCTTCTATGATCTGGTCAACAATAATCTTTTTTGTCTGGATCGTTTCTTTTACATTCAAATGACCCTCAATATTTGCATTGCTGGATGATTTGAATCCACGCGAGAATAAAACATCTCCATCTGTTATCATGTTGCCCTCAACGTTGAGATTACTTTTTCTATCGGTTGTAATACTCTTCAAAATTGATATTGATTGGAATTCAGCATTGGATGAAATCAATTCATGAATTTTCACTTTACCAGAGAAATCAGCATGTTTGGCTTTCATTTGCCCATCACTACCGATAATTTTGATGGAATCTATGACTTCGATTTCTTTCGCTTTAACTGCCCCATCTTTGGTGTAAAATCCTAGCTTTGATGTTATTTTACCATTCGTTGACATATCGCCCTTGCTCCTAATGTGTCCTTCTACATGTGCATCTCCTGTGCTGTTGAAAAAACGAGCTTGAATGTAGCCATTATTACTGAGAGATAAATGTTTTCCAATAGTTAAGCGGCCCTTTGATATTTCCATACTTTGAGCTAAGTTCATTTGTCCTAATATTTGGATAGAAGACAAGGCAGTCATATTGCCCTTTATTTGTACTTTTCCATCGAAATTCGCACTATTACCAACCATATGTGACTTAATGTTCATTTTATCAGCAAAAATCTCTCCATTAATCTTCATTTGACCATCGCCAAGTATAGAATTTTGTACGTGTAATGACTTTCGTATATTCAATCCATGAAAATTTGATGTTCCTGCTTGAGAATTGATGGAGCTTCTAAAATCAGCATTTCCTTGACTCGTAAAGACAATTTGACTTCTTCCTTTGTAGTCCTTGAAATCATGAAGAGTGTAATTGTGATAGGGAGGATTGGAAGATGATCGCACTCTTGTTGGAAGAAACGAGAATAATAGCAAAACAAAATGGAACTTCACAAAGTGCTTCTTCATATTCGAGGGATCTCCAATTAAAAGCTTTTTCTCTCAATTTTAATGTGGATTTTTGTTATCTACATCCATTTCAATTTCAATTTTGAAAAGTTGTATAATTTAAACTTAAACTTTTGAAACGAAAGATCTCAAGTACGGATAGTGTTAAAAGAATGAGATCACACTAAATAGAAAAAAAAGTAGCATTGAATCGAAATAATTGCATTATTTATTACACTCTTTACTGACTTCCAATATTATAAGAGTAGGTAGCAAATGAAATTAGCCTCTCTTCGCATAAAGCTCACAGAGCGATCGACTTTCCTTCTTTCTTGTTAAAAATCATCTTTCGAAAAACTCTTACTCCAAAGAAAAGTAATCTAGAAAACTGTAACAAAAACAAGCTTTTCCAAATCCCTGTAAAATTGTCACAAAATCTATTAAGCTGCATCAGTAATGTTATTATGGTGAATCCATAGCATCCAACCAAATATCCTAAGTCTCTACTGGCGATAATGCTTCCCTCGAACAACATGATGATCGGATGTACCAATAGTGAGAACGATATCCATGGGGCGTATCTAGACATCAACTGAGAAATCGCAACATCAGATGTAAAGAGAGAAGATTTCGTAGTAAGGATATTTGTTGAAAGTAGTAGAGACGCGATTCCAGTAAATATACATAACACAAAATGCCTGTTAAAGATCGAAAGAAATGGTGATCTGTTGACACTACTGCTTTTGTCTGGTTTGAACATACGTAAATTCTCCATCACTTTCGAAAGTACATTTTTCTTCTTCATCGTATCCTCTACCTCATTATTTAAGCTTGTGGTTGCTAAGCTAACAGTGCTGTTATTGGAATTTAATAGTTCAACAGTTGATTTTTCAGTTGAATCGTTATTGATCTGTGAGTAGAGAGCCTGTGGTAACATCGTCTGTGCAGACTGACTAAAGCTGTCCCCAAAAGTAGTGAAAAAGAAAAAAATTCGAAGCATAACATTATGACAAGCCAATGGTAAGACTCCAAAGGAAGTTGCTTTAACTGTCATTGCGGAGTAGCAAACGAGCTTCCCCGTAATAACAAAAAAGATAGGACCTGCTAATTTAACAAGATTCCACATCGATTTTTTATCTGGAAAGGATAAAAAAGGTATTCTTTCATTTTTTTTTGGCAATGTACAGTCATTTGATGAATCTGAAGTATTCTCCCAAAGGTCCTTTTTTATAAGACGATTCATTCGTCTTTTCGTGGCAAGAAGTAGTGTTGTACTACCAATTGTACTCGCTGCGGCAGTTGCTATTGCAGCACCCTTGATACCCATTTGGAATGGATGCACACAAAGTACAAGATCACCTATAATATTTGTGAAGGAGGCTACTATTACGGCTAATAAAGGAGTCCATGTATCCAAACTAGCTAATGCAGCAGATTGAGCAATTAATCCCATGACGGATAGTGGTGCAGTAATGCATCGAATACGTGAATATTGTACGGCTTCATGAAGCATTAGAGCGCTATCCCGTGCTGCAGTGGCAGAACCCCCACCATCGCCTATAATCCATTTTAAAATGGTAACACCGAAAGACAAAACAACTGCAGTAATTAGTAAACCCATTGACACTGCGACACCAAGAGCATGAGATGTTGTTTTATGTTGAGCTCGCACATCTTTTTCAGCTATAGCTTTTGCAAGTTGATTTGTTGTTGCAATTGCTAAAAAGTACGTTAAGTAGATAGCGGAATCTATAAGCATAGTAGCCGGTCCAAGAGCAGCCAATTGTATCACTGCTGAGGATGAAGTCGATGCAAATCGACCCAAGACAGTTGTATCAACTAAACTTAAAATAGGTTCTGAAAGCCATATGATGACAGTGGTAGATACAAATGTTATAATTGATCTGTAGGAACCCAGTGGTGCTTTTTTATCTTTAGCACCTTCCTCGGATACAGACGTGGTTGTTGTAAGTTTAGATTCAAGAGGAATATCCTCAGACTGAGAAGTTATAGCTGATTGGAGGTAAGACGAATACTTCACATGAGGGACACCAATCTTACTTCGAGCATGTTTTGCTTTTATTCCAGTTTTTGAGTTCTGTTCTGTAGGAAAGGTTAATGGAATGTGGAGCTGGGGACATATTCGGTGGATAGGTTTGACAGGCGATTGTATGGAGAGGGCATCAGTATACCAGAAGATGCAATGAAAACCTGTTGCATCGATTAGAATTATCAATGCAAGAAGAAAGGAGATGTTGTAACTTGAAGAGAGTGTCATTGGTCAGAAGAAGGTGACAAAGAAACCAAAATATGAACATGTGAATTGAAATGATCTACGTATTATTAAAAACGCATAATAATGAGGAAGAATTTGTATAGAATGATGTCATACGTTTACGATATTCTACAGCAGAATTTACAGGGGACATTTCGGTATGACAGATTCTTTCTCTTGACTGCTGACATCACAACCTTGCATATTTTGGGTTTCGGCTTTGGCAAAAACGATAAAAGTTTGTGAAGAACAACTTAGTGTCATTTCCAAGTACAAATCTTCTTGGATAATATAAATCGAAGTCCATACTCATCTAAAGTCTTATTCAAATAGATAGAATTCAAATCATTACATATTGGTTGTGTTGCCTACAAGTATCCTACAGGCTAAGAGTATTGATTCATATATAAGCATCCCACCAGATTCTTGACTTCTTTTACAATAATTTTATTGATTTCATCTGCAAATCCTCAGCTTCTTTGAAAATTTCTCGTATTTTTGCTTAATCCATAGGAGTTGACATATCCAATTGGATATCAGTTGACTTGATTTTGGTTAGATCGATCTTCATATCCAATCCAATAGCTAATTTTTGCCCTTCTTTCATCAGAGATACAACTTTTTCTTTTGTATTTTTTAGTTGGTTATTATCATTGTTTCAATCGCATACCGTGTATTCATATTCTTTGTGCAAAGAAGGAGATTTTGTGGTACAATCAAGAATACGATGAAATGTCATTCTTCAAGAATGCTTAAGTTTCGAGTCTCGACCCATTGGATGTAAGAGCATGTAGAACCTTAGGATTGAATTCACTAGTGCCACCATTAGAGGAAATCCTATGAATACTTTATGTGTGCAGGATATGCATGCGATAAAATGTAGAAGATATTTATTGGAGACAGTCACGATTCTTAAATGAAATAAGAGGTTTCGCTAGAAGATATTTCCATTTTATAATGCTGAATGATAATAATAATAATAATATTAGTTGTTGATCAAAGCATAAAATAAATCGAAAGCATTTCAAAAATCATGCACTATCATATGATCACGTTTCGAGATTCAACATGGAGCGTAGAATTTTACAGAGTTTGACTACGGATTACATTTTTTTCGCCCGAGAGACCGTGGTTGATACCAAGGTCACGACGTAGATTTAGAAATTTGACTGAAGACAGCGTCGAACAATGGTGAGCCTTCAATTTAGATTCATGCATGCGACAACTTAAAATGAAATCAGCCAATCCGCGAAGCAAACTTTTGACGAAACTTCAAATAAGGAAACTGCGTTCTTTGAATTGAAGAAGCTTATTAAACTTTCATTCGTTATGATAATTATTCAACTAAGGATTGGTCGGCATTTGCTGTTTGCGTTTGTTTTGTGTAGAATATATATGGAAGTGTCGTAGACCAGATCAACCATCTACATTTGTGTGCCTAACCATCACCTCCCTTTGGTAAACGCTATTCTATACAGTCTCTCTCTATTGCTCGTGCCGCCCAAAGGGCAGCGCTCACTAAAGCCATGAAACCTCGTGTGCGAACATACCAAACATCTCCAATGTCCGGCACTGAAGAAGCTATGCAAGCCTCCGCCGTTGCCCAACTCGAAGCTCGTATCGCTGCCCAAAAAGAAGCCGTAAAAAACTCTACCCACAAATCTCACGCTGAGGAAGTAGAAGAAATGTGGAAATGGATCAAGATTAGTATGATGGTTGCTGCCCCTGTTTGTGTTGTAAGTGCTGTTAAGGATTTGTTCATGGACCACCCTCATGCTCATGCTACTGAGGTAGACTACATGAGGATCAGGAATAAGCCTTATCCTTGGGAATGTGAGGACTGTGGTCTTTTCGAGCTGGATTGCTGGAAAAAGTGTAGGGCAGAGAAAGCTATGGAGGCTGAAGGAAATTGAAGCTGCATTTGTAATGAAACGTGATCATGACACAGGATTATTTAATTTGAATGGATGGATATGATGGAACAAGTTTTGGTTTGAAGTAATATATTTATATTGATTGGACAGATTACGACTTGTTTTCGTTAATGCAAACCGAGCATTGCCTGGTGGATTCAATTTACTATTTCCGCTGGAAGTAAAGAAGGATATTGGATTCAACTTTTATTGATGCAAATTGTTGAACTTAACCATTTGATTTTTAACATGTATAACAAAAATAAATGTAAAGTTCGACTACAACGATACTTTAGAGAAAAAATATTCGTGAAGCTGTTCAACATAGACGAAGTAATGGAATGGGTTTGACTGCAAGTACAAACACGTCAAACATATTTTTTATTGTTGGAGGAACGCATGAAATTTTCAATCGCCCTTACATTTTTATTACTTCGAAATACAAATTAATAAACCCGCAAGAGATAAGTCTCAATAGAATAGTATCATCAATTCTATGAAAATGCACGAAAGCAAGTTTGAAACAGCAAAGAAACAGTTGATTAATTTTCAGCTTTTAGTATATTTGTGATATTTTGTTCGCAACTATGATGAACCAAAAAAATTAAAACGCTTCGTTCCTTATATGTGCTTCATGAAGAAAAATATATTTGTGTAGTATGATCTTTAGTTTAAAGTTCATCATATCATTTAAAAGTAACGATACCTTGTAAACACGTACAAGTTATACCTTGAAGCGATTTCCAAGATACGAATAGAAAAGTTTTCTCAAAAAAGAAAATTGACTAAGACCGAGCATCAGCTAATGCAGTATCGTTCTTGAGAGACAGCATAACATCACGCATCCTTGTAACATCAAGACCTTCCTCTACGGAATCTTGCTGGAAATCTACCATCTTATTTACCCGTTGCCATGAATTATCATTTTCCAAATCCGCTTCCATGGCTTCTAACTTTTGTTGCTCATCAGCCCTGTTCTTAGCCATTTTGGTGTCTTTCTTAATCTGCCTTTGCGCATGGAAATCCTCCATATCCTTATTGGCGGCTTCGGCAACCTCAGCTTTGGCAGCGGTTTCCTCGTCCTTACGCTCTTTTAAAGTGACATGCCATTCAGCGTTCCATTTTGCCATGGGTGAAAGCTCTTTCTCTTCTTCGACATCATTCTCTACAAGAACCGGGGCCCCGAATGGGTCAGCATCAGTGGGGGGAGGTGGTGGAACTAGAACTGCAGCATTGTCATCTACTGGTGCGTAAAAGGGTGAGGGTTCATCTACGATAACTGGTGGAGCTGGTTCTCCACCTGCAAATTCAAATCCATCATCAGGAGGTGGCATTACTATGGGTTGATCAGCGGGAGGGGCTTCCATTGGTTCAGGTTCCTCGGAGACGAAAAAGTCGCTAGTTTCGGCCATCGTGGATATTTGATAATAGCTCGGACTTGGATCTTATTCGTAATGCATTATTATTCGTGTATGTCGTTGAGGTGTTACGTATACATATACACTTTTCGTAGATTCACAAATAGATACGTTGGATGCGCGATCCAAAAGCATAATGGGAATGCGTTAAGAGTCTTCTTACATTATTTTACATAAGAGCATGGTAACAACAATTAGAAGACCTTACCATAGTAATTGCTTGAATGGACATAGATAAAGTCAATTTATTTAAATTGAAAAAACTTGTACTTAGATAAATCTCTGTTTCGTGGATAAATGTAATTGTAGTATGTGAAGCAACGTGGAAATAAATATGCATTGGCAAGGACTGAAGTCAGCAGTCATAAATCGTTGTTGTTCGATCGGTCTCCAATGCGCTCTATCAAAGACCGTAAGAACATATTGCACAGCACATGGGTGTAAAATAAGATAATTGATACTTTGGTAAATTTGAAAATATCAATATCTCTCTGAAAGCAAACAAATATGCAACAGAGGTCTTTAAATTGAAACCCATCTTCAAATTTTCCTCGTTTTTTTGGAAAAAGCAAAACTGTTTAAATCTTTTCTTTTGCAGCTTTCAAAAGAAAAACAATCTTTATGTCACGTTGGACACCAAGAAGATAAATTAACTTCAATATGGAAGACCATTTACATTTTCTCATTATTTCGATCGATTACAAGGATCAAACTGAAACGAAAAACAAATTTTATGGTCCCTGTAAAGATAAAGAAATGATCCACATCTTGTAAGGTTAATGTACAATTATTGAATGTAGTTGCATTGGAATGGGGACGGAAATAAAAAACACGTACGAAAATAAAATTGTGAACAAAAGTCTTCCATTTTAAGTACAATGCAGTTGTAATGATGATATTTTGGAGCATGACAAGCAGATAATAACTTATATTCGCTTTCTCTCTAGAAAACAAAATCCCTTTGATAAGTAACAATTGCAATAAGTGTAGAAAAATGTTGACAGAACCCCGTCATTTGATATTGGAATGCTATCTATAGGGGAATGATCAGCAAATCAATAAGTAAGATAGATGCAGTTTTTCCTCTTTCCTTTGCAAAAGACTTTTCTTTGTAAAAAAATGGACAAAAAAGCTTTGATAAAAGTTTTCCAAAAACTCTTTTTTTCGTACTTTTTCCAAACACATGCTGAAAAGTTTAATTAAGAGATGAGATCATTTTAATTAAAAAAATGTACATGAAATAATATATAAAGGATGAAGGTACTATTTTAGATATTTCAAGCCGCAAAATAAACGGTATTATTTGATATGGACTTCCCGCGCTAAATATGTCGAACTCTTGCTTGTGTCTTACAAAGTGGCGAAGCAACTCCACTTCACAATTTTGCTTCTGCTGATTTAATTTCTTCGAAGAACCTCAGATTAACTCAACTTGTTGTGACAAGTTCCAACATTGACAATAAGACCTTGGCAAAAACAATTGATTTCCCTTTTTAATCCTTCCATCACAGTTGCGCTATGCCTACTGTGAAAGTTTTGGATGTAAAGGGGCCAGCATCAAATGAAAAGATGATTGAAAAAGACTTGAAATCAAGTATTGACTTCAGCGAATTCATCGACAATGGAGATAACAAAAGAATCGAAACCGATATCCTTGAGCATGTGTCTGAAGTTTCAACGTTTGATCCTACAAATGCAGAATTCGATCTTTTAGCTTCTCATGAACCATCAATATCTCCGAGCTTAAATCCTTCGACGCATCCTTCGAAATTTCCTTCATTAGCCCCATCATTTTTTCCATCTTTAGAGCCGTCTTTTGTGCCTTCAACTATGCCAACAGCAAGGCCCTCAAATAAGCCAAGTTCTACACCTTCTTTATTTCCATCAGATAGACCGTCTGTGCATCCTACAAACTCTCCAAGTAACCTTCCATCTCAGTTTCCATCAAAAAGACCCACCGGTACACCTTCTATATTTCCAACATTAAATCCATCTCAAATTCCAAGCTTATCGCCGACTATCGAGTGAGTATAGAGAAACACTGATGTTCAGGTTTAATTAAATTCGCCCTCATAATTGATGAATTCCTCTTTGCTATTGATAATAAACATTCGAAGGAAAAATACTGCATCAGATATCTTTTACGTTACAATATCAAATTATACAAGCCAGGTATTGCCTCAAGATGTTTTAGATCTTTACGAAAAACAGGCAAAAGCTGTAATGATTCAAAGTTATAGAAATCAATATTCGTATACTGAAACTAGAGTAATAACCGTCGAAACGATGAAACAAGAAAATGAAAGGGCACGTCGGTTGGAAACTCTCACAAGAACATCAAGTGACATATTACGTAAGGGCTTACTCATGATATCACCCATTACCTATATTCGTGCGTTACGGAAAGAAATTGATACGAATACAATTTTACTCTCAACGAGAATCTCAATCCGAACCGGATTAGGTTACGAAAGCTTGCTTCCAGATGTAGGAATTGATGCTTTGAATGATAATAAATTTGTTCAATTACTAAGATCAAGTGATGCATCCCTTAATTATGTCTCAGTCACAGCCTATGGATCACAAAATCGTGGTACTGAAGTTAGTAGAATTAACGGAAGACCCATTAAAGACTGGTTCAGTGGAAATATCTTCAAACCTGGGTCTGGTACCTCCTCAACCATAGGAGCTATTATTGGTGCAATCGCTTTGGTTGGATTGGTAGGTTTTTTCATTTACAAAAAGCGAATATCAAGACCACGTCCTCCAAATGATATCATCACCTTCACGCATACCATAATGTCTCCTCTTCCATATCATCAAGAGAAATCAAGATTTTCATTTACCGAAACTGCAGATTTAGAGTATGAGCCAGATAATGAAGTTAGCGCCGAATCATCCGTGAAAGTTTTAGAGATAAGTTCGAATAACGCAGCCGTGGAGTGTGCGCTGCAAGCATATTAGAGTAATTTTGTGTCAATTTTTGTGAAGTAATTAGATAGCAAGTAACCATACATATAATAATATAAAATTGAGAGTGTTTATTTTGCTCATATTATTCAAGACTTGATTAATATCTTATAATCTTTTCTTTTTGTTTGATTCAATATGGTACATTGATAGAATTTTATCTTCGATACAATGAAAGGTGCAAATTGTAAAGGTCGTGTTTCTATTCATATTATTTTTATATGAAAAGATGAAAGGAATGAATTTTAATCAATGCTCCTATTCTCATGTATCTGTTTTTTCTTCAAAATCGGAAGTACTTTTCATGAAATCTTTCGCTCCATTCAGAAAAAGATATTGAGCCCAACAACACATAACTTGGAAACCACGTTCTCTCCAATACACATAATCTTCTGAATTGATCGCAAGCATACCTGCAGTTCTGCCTTTACTAGTTATTTTATTCCCTATTTCTTCGATAGTTTTGGTAACTTCAGGATGTCGGAAATTTCCTTCATAACCCAAGTCGACAGAAAGATCCATTGGTGCAACAAATATAAAATCTAAGTGTTCTACCTCAAGAATTTCATCAAGTGCATTGATTCCTTTTCGATTTTCAATTGCAACGGCTATTATGCTATTTTCATTGCATTTTCTTAACCTGTCTCTCATAGTATCTCCTTCTATACCAAGCCCCCAAGCATTCCATCTTTCAGCAGCTAAACCGCGCTTTCCAATTGGAGGAAATTTAACAGCATCCACTATTTTAAGTACATCCGCTTTTGATTCACATTGGGGCAAAATAATACCCTGAGCTCCTGAAACTAGATATTTCTGCACGTGTCCGATAATATTTTGGTAGCCGTACCCAATACGGACTATCGTTGGCATGCCTCGACCTTCGGCAGCTAAAATAAGGCGTTGTATACTCTCTGGCGATGCGGAAGAATGCTCAGAATCAGCCCATAAAAAGTCGTAGCCAAGTAAGCCTAACATTTCCACGTGATCTGTGTCACCATAGGACATGGTTATTGCTCCAATTGTGGGTGTTCCTTCTCGGAGGCGCTTACGAAGAGACCCATTGTGAAGAGAATACTCGTGGAATCTATCTTCATTGTGCTTAGCGCACAGACAAGATGATGAAAAATGTCGAGCACTTCTTGGAAAGAGAAGCTCAGGTCCAGTTCTGATAGACCACATGGCATAATGTATCATCATTCGTTGCGTGATCATTTTTTCCTTTATTATTCGACATCAGTAGGTCAAAGGTGTCAAAAAAATAGAAAGGAAAAAAAAACAAATTGCAACTAATAATAATAATAATAATAACGATATAACTTTCACTTAAGTATTATAGCGCTTAAGATCATTTCAATATTTTAGCGCAAAACAGATATAAAAAAATCTCTATGTAAACGTCACAAAATGATGACAAAAGAAAGTCATATTCAATTAATTAAATGAGGAATTGAGCACATGTAAAAAGCTCACATTTTCGTTGCTTAACGAATGATTTAGCATCCTTGAAAATATTTTACATCTACTTCTATAAAATTCACAAAATCCAAAAAAGCGAGATAGAATAATGAAGTGCTGCATTGGTTCAGGTATAGTATTGCTTTCAACGTTGGGTTTCAACCTTGCGGATACAAATCTACAAATGCGACCAAGTTTGAATAATGTAGCTCAGCAGGCAAATGCGTTATTTGAGGAAATAAAAAAAGTGAAACAGATACAAGAAGTGGAATCAAATCAAGGCAAAAGAAAAGACGAAAATACAAACAAAATTAGCGGGAAAGTCTTCGATGAGTTGGAACGAGATCGTAAAGTCCAGATGATTGACCAAAACGATTCGATTCTAGATATTCTCAAAATATCATCTTTTGGAAATGGCAATTTACGCGTATTCAAATCTGAGTCTCCATCAATAAACCCCACAAGCATCCCTTCGAACCAACCATCGAATTCTCCAAGTATGATACCTTCAGTCGACCCATCTGTTTCTCCTTCATTACTTCCCAGTTTCACGCCCTCACAGGACCCCTCTTCTCAGCCTTCTCTAAAGCCATCATCTTTGCCTACTTTCACATCAAAACCCTCGTCAATTCCCTCTATTTATCCATCTCTAAAGCCATCAATAACCCCCTCATTGACACCCTCTTATTCTCCATCATTTATTCCTTCAAAAAATCCTTCTTTATCTCCGTCTATAACGCCGAGCCTTACTCCGACTTCTATACCAAGTATTTCTATAAAGCCTTCTCAAAATCCTTCTAGTCAACCTTCACTTCAACCTACTTTTGTGCCTAGTATTAAGCCTTCCGATACACCATCTTCAATACCATCTTCACAGCCAAGTTTGCATTCGTCCACATATCCTACTGTTATACCATCGAGTTTCCCATCATCAAAACCATCTGCAATTCCTACCAATATGCCATCCTCACTACCCTCTGGGCTCCCGTCAAAAACCCCGAGTGTTTCGCCTTCTTTAATTCCCTCTGATTCCCCTAGTAAATTCCCAACTTTATCACCAAGCCAAAGCCCAAGCGGACAACCTAGTCTGGGTCCGACCGTCACACCATCATTCCTTCCTTCAACAACACCAAGTGAAAGACCTTCGCTTTCTATGAACCCAAGTGTTCAACCATCACAATCATCATTACCAACATTAACTCCTTCTGAAATTTCATCTTCTTCTCCTTCTGTTTCACAAGTACCTACCATAGACGCTGAGTAAGTTCATGCAACGTTCTTTATTGTTTTATGTCGAAAATAATGAATTCTAATTATTCATTTAATTTCCTCCGTTTATTTTTGAATTACAATATCTTAGATTGACACTAAAATCGGAATTGGTGTTCATAGCCATGTCTAATTTTCCAAACTCAAATCTATCCAGTTCTTTAATTGACATCTATGAGAACAAAATTCGAGGCAAAGTTACTGAATATTATGATACGTTTTATAATCATACAATGACTTCTGTTGTTGGGGTAAAGGTTAAATCCCAAGAACCATTTGAAGGTAATCAGAGCAATCGCAGACTTCACTTAAAGCGAGAAATTTCCCCTAAGGGTCGCGCTCTTCTGTCAAAGAAACAATCATTTGGATCAAAAAGAGTCCTTCAAGAAAGCAATGGAAATATAATTTTGATTTCGACCGAAATTAGTGTCTTAACTCGCCTCCTTACTAGCGATATAGTGTCAAAGGTAATAATTGAGGCGTTAAGTAGTGCTGATTTTGTTGTATCGCTTCGTTCTTCGGATTCTCTTCTTGAAAATATAGATATTCAGGTAAATAACAACGAAGAATTGATGCGAAGTACACTTATTGATTCGATAGAAGGAAAATCTTTGGACAATGAAAGATTAACTGAAAGTAAAGGTTTCTCCTTTGGAACAATGATGGGTATAATTGGTTTTCTTGTCGTAGTTATCATGTTACTAGCATACAAAGGATATGTCGAGTTTAAAAGGAGGAGAGCTAGAGCTTTAAGAGAATATTATATGATTGATTTATGATCTACTGCTAAATAGACCCACACAGATTACCATTGGTAGACTCGATAAAAGACACATGTGACCGCTGTTTTCTAAAAGAAAAGAGCTTTATTTGTTTATTTCTAAATTTTAAATCTATATTATATATTCAATTCTTTCAAGCTTTACAATTAATGCATGAACATCATATAATGCTAATTTAAATTGGCAAATCATTCCAAAAATATTATTCTCTGAACATACATTTTCGGTTAAACCTGCATCATGATGTCATCAAAAAAACATCCAAAAATGCTACGTAAGGAAAATCATTCGTATACTCTGGATACTCATATGTGTGCATTGGATTTTTTAGCTGTTTTGTCAAGTTGAAAGTTGATTTTATTTCGAATCAAATACTTAACGTATCTTGTCCTGTCGAATAAATTTGCCGTTATTGCAGGTATATTTGTATATTCCCTAAGTGTCTCTTAGTAATTTAGCTTAAAGTTTATGTATTGAGAATTCCCGCCCCCACAACTCAAACTAAATTTCCAGAGAAATAGTGCGCGATATACTTTATCCTACATGGACAAAAACGAGAAAATAAGTTCATCACTTTTTGATCAGTTTCATCCAAAAATAGGTGCAAGAGTACTTGAAGATATATGGCATTGAAGAGAAAGAAAGAGTACAACGATAGAAAGTTTAGAACAATAATCAATTTGCTCAAATGAAAAGCCAAATCCTTTTTTCCATGAAGATCCTTCCCATGACATTCTTATTTTTGATTTTATGTGGAGAGAATGTTCAATCAGAAACAACATCCAGTCTTCCGGAGGATCAATTTCAATTCCTCAATGGAAGTATAGGCTTAGATAGTTCTGAAGAACTAGAATTTAAGAAAGCTAGAAAATATCGACTTCAGGATAGAAAGGACAAGTTTGAAATAACTTCACCGAAGTTGATGCAGCTTAAAGACTTTTTGCTTTTAAAGAAACAACAGGTACATCGACAAACGCAAAGAAGTATAGTTAATGGTAATACTGCAGGCATCCTAAGTCTTGTATCTGACATTTCAAATTTGGGGACAAACCCCTTTCTGGAGATGCATCCGTCTGTTGGACCCTCAAAATCTCCAAGTTCTGCTCCTTCATTATATCCTAGTAAACAACCCTCAATCGTGCCATCTTTGAAACCCTCTTCCTACCCTACCAAGAATCCTTCACTAGAACCTAGTGTGGTACCAACATTAAATCCATCCACAAAACCTTCACTTAACCCTTCAAATCAACCATCTGAACAACCTTCTCTAAAACCTTCTGTGACGCCTACATTAAGTCCTACATTATATCCAACAAGTAATCCTTCTTTAAATCCTTCTCAACATCCATCACTCTCACCAAGTCTAGTACCAAGTCATTCACCTAGTATTTTTCCTTCTCAATTTCCATCTAAAGTTCCCTCAATCATTCCGACGTCAACTCCTAGCGTAATGCCATCATCTACACCATCAATGAAACCAAGTAGTGAGCCGAGTTTGCTTTCTTCAGTCTTTCCCAGTTTAAAACCGTCGTTGCGACCATCATTGAAACCATCCGTTTATCCTTCATTAACACCGAGTCTAAGCCCATCTACGCTTCCAACCATTATTCCAAGTGCCAAACCTAGCGTAGTCAAGAGCGGAGTCCCAACTTTGATCCCATCTTTGACACCATCTCTTAAACCAAATATTCAACCTTCTGTATCACCGTCTTATTCCCCTGTACAAGCCCCAAGTATAACTCCTTCAAACATCCCTAGTTCATCACCTTCTAATCTTTCAAGTTTAGAACCAAGTAAAGAATCAAGTTCATCACCAACCATTTATCCTAGCTCATCACCTTCTATTTCTTCAATATCAGTTTCAGAAAGACTTTTTATTACGGTGGAAAATATTTCAAGTCATGACCTTTCAAAAGATTTAATTGATATTTTCGAGAGACGAGCCTTTGCGACATTAGATCAATATTACAGAAGCTCATACGATTACACGAACACCAAAGTATTAGAAGTGAAAGTTATCTCACAACAAAACCTAAATGATGAAAATGGTCGCAAACTATTGAGGCATCTTGAGGAAGAGAACAATGCCCACTCAAATACAATTCTTTTGGCCACAAGTATTGAGTTGAATACGAGAGAAATATATGACCATTTAATGACACAAATCGTTTTGGAAGCTTTGAATAAGAAACAATTTGTGAATTCTCTTAAGTTAGTAGCTGATGAATTTAAATCAATATCCTTGGAAATAACAGAAAACTCAGCACCTGTGGACTTTAAAATAGATGAAATCAATGGAAAAAGCAAAGTAATCGACCCAAAAGAATTCAATAAGAGTATACCAATAGGATTAATGGCTGCTGCTGCGGTAGTTATTGGTGGCACTATGCTAGCATTAATTTATACCAAGATACGAAAAAAAGAAGCTTCAGAAGAGGAAACACCCCAAGCACAGGATCATAAATTCATCGTCGTAGAAAGACCAAAACCTGATGAATACAATATAGTCATATCAGAATCGAGAAGATGTGATGTCTCAGTACTATCCTTCCCGGTAATATATGATGATGCAGTTGAGGTTGTTTCTACTGTGGGAAGCATGAAAAGATAGCAAATATTTTGTTATGTGAAAAAATTACTATATTTCCAATGTGGTTTGTGGCTCACCGTGAAAAATATAAAGAATGCTTTCATAATGTAAACCAGAAGGCTAACCAGGGATCATGTTTGTGGCTGTATGAAAAAATGAAAGCGTAATGTACCTCATGTTCAGGATTCCTTCAAGCTAAAATCATTTAAAAATTGGAATGTTTCTCCCTCAAAGAATCTATTTTGTGACACTCAACTTCATGTATAATATATGTATTGCTGTATGGCTATTCAAAGTGGTAAATTGGAAAATAAAAAGTTTTGGGACGCGGTACCCACAAATAAAGAAATAAATGTATTCTGTTCAGTTTGCACATATTTTATATTTTTTCGCGTTGGACACGTTTGAGTTCTGAGCAACTTAATTGCTTTTTGTTTTTTTTTAGATGCCATACGATCTAAAATATCTTCTACTTTAGTTTTCCTTTTGGAGCTTCTCTCTACCTCTGTAGAGAGAGAGAGAGAGGTGAACATTTTTATCTTGCGAGGATCAAACCTTGTGATCATGAAAAAGAATTCTTAGGATTCTTACCAATCTAAGAATTCAGGAGATTTGTGAAAAATAATGTAATAAAATAAATAGGTACGATTCCGTATGGAAATTTACGTAATTGTCTTGGTCTCCATCTATTTTCACTGCCAAAACTGTTTAGATGAAGAACTAAAGACCTATAATTTGAAACCAAGGCCTATCCAGTGCATTGAAAATGACGGATGAACACAACAAACGAAAAATGCCCAATATTCTCATTACTGGCACACCAGGGGTGGGAAAAACATCAACAGCATCTTTGATAGCGGTAAGAAAGCAATCCTTGCGACAGAGCTTATTGCGGTTGTGCTTATTTATCACATTTTTCACAAAATAAATGTTACCTCTTTTCACACAGGAAAAATTAAAAATGAAACATGTTTGTGTTGGTGACTTAGTGAAAAAACATGATTGTCACGAAGGGATGGATACGGACTTTGATTCTCTCATATTGAACGAGGATAAACTTCTGGATGAAATGGTGAGTTAAATAGTTTAACACAAAGATTAATGTTTATGTGATTGTATTGACATATCTTTGTTATTTTGAATTCTGCAAATGAATTAGGAACCCATGTTAGAAGCTGCTGCGGAGGCTGGTGAAGGTCTTGTTGTGGATTTTCATTCTTGCGAATTTTTTCCTGAACGCTGGTTTGATTTGATTCTTGTGTTAAGAGCTAATACAGATGTTTTATTTGACCGATTGAAAGACCGGAAGTATTCGGAAAAAAAGCGTACGGAAAATATTCAGTGTGAAATCATGCAAGTTGTATTACAGGAAGCAAAGGAATCTTACGATGAGCATATTGTTCATGAAGTGCAGTCTAATACCATAGAAGAACTAGAGTCAAATGTTGATAGAGTGGAGCAATGGTGTAAACAATGGATTCTGGACAATAGTAATAGCTAATAAATGTGTTGCATACTAAACCCATTTGTTTTATTATGGGTGCCTGTAATACTTTATTAGTCGTTTTAATTTTGTCAAGGAAAAAGCGATAGTTCTTTCTAGTCAAAATCCTTGAATTTAAACCTATCAACGTGAAGAAGTATTATTCCAAATCTTTGGCAAGTGGAAACTTGGCTTTCACTTGAGTAATCCATTGCTTTTTTGCATCGTCTAAATCTCCTCCTAGCAAGGTCAAACACTTTATAGCCTTTCTACAATTTACGACAGAAACTTTTCTTCCCTCCAAACCTCCATTTAGGAGCAATGATGTGGCATCTTCTACTGTACCGGTTTTTGATAGTACAAGAGCTTTCATCACGGCCACCCTAGTGGGAAGATCTGTCAAGGAGTGATTTTTAACACGGCAGAAAGATTCAATCAAAAATTCAGCTACACTTTTACCTCCTAAAAGGGTTTTTGTCTCCTTCGTCAAAATGTCTTTGACAATTGCCTTATTGGCATCACCATTTGTTTCCTCATTTACGGAGCTTTGGGAAGCAAATTCAAAAATTCTTTCAAACAACTCACTGCTGTTTGGATCAAGCGCCCTCGCTTTGAACAAAGCCTATAGAAAATTCGCATACAACTTATCAATATACCATTGCGAAACAAGTGAAAATGGTATTACAATTAGAAATCTTACCTGCAAAGCCATCAGCATTTTCTTTCGTCTAATTGCAACATCATATTGAAGTATCCATGTGCTGAATCTGTGTGGAGCATTTTTGACCAAGGTCGCAACATATCTCTTGCACTCATTGAGCGGGTTCCGTTTCAGCAGTAAATCTCCATTAGGATCTGGGTCAATAACAACAGGCTTTCCAGGTCTTTTATGACCATTCTCTTTTTGTGCCGCTGCGGCTCTTGCCTTTTCCTCTTCAGCCTTTTCTGCAGCTCTTTGCTCTGCCTTCTTCTTCTTCTTTCGATATATGGCTTTTGCTTTCTTCTTCTGTGCAGCTGTCATATTCGAATAATCGGGCTCTTCGTCACCTGTTAGAGCGTCCTTAGGATTATCAAATAAGTGCAAATAACAATTAATAATACCCTCAGCAGCTCTTCCATAAGTTTTCTGACTAAATAATTCATCTTCCCATTTAAGTACATCAAGATAAGCACGAAGTGTCACTTTACGAATACAGTATGAATGAAAATCGAACTGGTCTTCATGAAAATCTTCAAAATGCTTCTCAATAGCCACTTTATAATTAAAAATGACGTATGAAAATTAGCATTTTTGATTACAACAATACGTTAAAAGTTGAGCCATGGCACTTACTAAATTTTTTTAAACTCTGTCCCCATTGCCCTTTGCGTGCATGACAACCAGCAATTTCGAGTTCGTACCATGTACATTGCATGTCGTAAAGGTTCCGCTCAGGATTACCCTCATGAGCAGTGAAAAGAGATATTGTTTCCCTGGCATCATTATCTCTTCCAGCCCTGAGCATGTATTTTGTGGTTTTATTATTGATGTATCTATCTTGTTTGTCAAGTTCTCTTCCGGTATCTAGACAGTTCGCAGCAGTCTGAATATCCCCTCCTAATTTTAGTAAACGGCCTTTTCGTTCGTATAAATCAACGAGAGTTGGTGTATGTTCAATGCAATTTTGAATTGCTTCTAGCCCCTTTTCATATTCCCCACCAAATTCATATAAGTAAGCACGCAGATACCATGCCCAAACAATTGTAGATGGTGCTTCTACCTCATATTTGCCAGGAAATGTGCCTTTTGATGTTAATGATTCAATGTAACTATCCGCCAATTCGGATAGCATGATGAAAGTGGGGTGACATCTAACATCTGCTGGATCCTTCGCTTTGCTGAGAGAGCCTTCACCATTTTCAGTTAGAAGCAAAGAACGCATATCGGTTGCAAGTGAGGGAGTTCCTTTTGTTAAATCTTTCCGAGAATGTTCATCTAGTGCTGCCTTTAGCTCATCACCCTCCAACAAAGTAAGGCGAATACCTTTATATGCACGTGATCTACTGTTGATTGGCTGTATCTCTTTTTCGTAGCATTGAAGAAGTTTTTCTTTTTCTTCGGAGGTGAGTTTTTTCACCGTAACTACAGTATCTGTCCCTTTTAGCTTCATAAATTTCTCACAAGTTTGTCTATCAAATTCTAGTAATGAGCACATATAACCATTATGAACGGGATAATTTTCTGTCAATCCTCGTTCAAACAAAGATATACATGTTTTTTTGGCTTCCTCAAAATTTCCAAGTTTTAAATACAGTGTAGCTTTTGTCATCAACCAGGATCCCTCATCTACAACAACATCTCTGCATTCTTCTAAATGATCTAAAGCCTTTTGTTCATTATCTGGAATTTCAGAAAGAACTCTATTCCTAAATAAGGCCAATTCGCCGCTTTCAAAGCCACGCTGTTTATCTGGAGAAGAATCTGAAAGAGTTCCCAAATAAATATCAATCACATTTACAGCTCCTTCACAATCATCTGTTAAGTATTTTGCCAATGCATATGCCAACCAGTGAATTTTGTTGTTTGGTTTTTGGGTAAGGATTGTATTTCGAGTCATTGCGAATCCATTTAAATCGCGCATTTGAATTTGGAGGAGTGAAAGGTCACGTAAAATTTGTAGATTGGCTGGGTCAATTTTCAGAGCTTGTTTGTATGCTTTGATTGCCTCGTTGTAGTTTCTTTCTGATCGATGGAGAAGACCGAAAACGTGCCAGCAAACATGGGATCTGTTTTGTTGAAACAATTGATATTCATTACGTTGAATAATATATCTCGATTTGAAAATTGAAGAACGAATAATGATCACCTTTATTGAACATACCTCATATCCTTCATGAGTCCTTTTCGGACAAACTCATGAGCCTCTTCACGTTTTGCCATACAATTTAACATCAAACCCTTCATTGCCAAAGTTTCACCATGGTTAGGAAATTTCTTCAATATAGCATCAGCATTTTTAATGCCTTTTTTATATTGCTTTCCTTCATAATGCTTTACTACAGATTTGAAAAGGTCTCCCTCCTTCTTAGGAAGGGGTCGGCCTTGACCTGCTTGAGGATCCATAGCGGCCATTGCTACCTTTTTTTTGTCCATACGTTTCGTTTCACTTCTGTCTCCTCTCTTCTATGTAAAGAAACTCTATGCAATGAATTTATGTGGTCGCACGACCAACTGTCGTACCCATCTCGTAGACACATTTACATTAGTCTAAGAAAATGTATAAGTCTTTAATTAAAAATATATGATTTTATCTAAATAGTTACTTCCTATATATTCATTTATATTTTCCCAGCTAACAAAAATTCCAGTAACTGTAGAATAAACAGCAGTGTCAACTTAACTTTATGTCAGAAAAAGTGTTAAATTTATGAGAAAATAATGAGATAGTGATCAGCATGACATTTTGGTGAATAATCAGGACGAAAGACTGCTGATAACTATTTCTTTCTTCTATAGACAAGATGCAAACGTTAGATACTCTTTCTGACAAAAGCAGACAAGCATTCAATAATGATGATTGGCGAGTTGACGGTTTACCTCGGATTATATTTCCTATACGATTTATAAATGCGACCGGTTTCGGCCTTGGACCTCAACTCTTCGCTTCCATTTGCCTATTTTTCATTGAAATACTTCTGGTGCGACCAGCTCTACAAAAATCACTGCATCAAATGGAGCAAGCAGAGAAAAATGGCAAAATATCATATCTTTTATGCAATGGTCAAGCACGACATGACATGAAGGAACGTCTTCAAAATTATAAAAAAGACGTAAACAATTGTTCCAGTTTGACTTGCGTGGCAAAAATCATGAATTATATGGCTGCAGTAAAATGTCTCCGGAATCACCAAGGTCTTTTAGCTCTTGGTGAAGACGCACATCATGAAAAAGTAATCACACCAATTTTTATAGCTTCTCTCCCTCGAACTGGGAGCACCATTCTTCATAGAGTCATGGCACTGGATAGAAACCGTTGGAGATCTTTTGATTTTTGTGATCAAATGCTTCCACTATCACCTGCACCGATTCCCAGAAATAATGAAAATGCACGAGCTCAATTAGCTAAAACTGCATCTAAACTCATGAAAGGGATGGAACTCATGTATCCAGGATGGCATGCTTGTTTGGCGAGTGTTCACGCATTAGAAGTAGATCAAGCAAACGAAGATCACGTCTGGTATAATTCTGCTTTAGGTCACCCATATGTTGGAACATTGATGCTCCTTCATCGCGAGGAGAGGGAGAAAGCTAATACAAATGGAGGCGTATCTCCTTTGAATTCAAAGGAATGCGCAAGATATAGATATGCTTGGATAGACATGATATTGCGAATATATCAGCATTTCGAAAGGAAAGATTTACCATCAAAAAATGAAAAAACAGAAGAGTATCTCCCTTGGCTAATGAAGGACCCACGCCATGCAAGCTTTTTACCTGAGCTTTTATCGCAATTTCCAGACGCAAAATTAATCTTTACTCATCGTCTCCCCGTTGACTTATTTCCATCAGTCACAAAGCTATTGATATGCAATACATGTACCTTTCATACTCCTGGTTCAATAGGTACTACCTCGGAAGAGTGGGGAAAAGAAATTTTGATTCGAACCAAATTTCTATGTGATTCATTGATATCATTCACGAAAGATCATGAAGGGTCTGATTTGGGTTGCTCCAAGTTTACTTATAATAAGGAAGACGAAACAAGCAATCATAACATAAAAAACTCATCCATATCTACATTGAAGTCAACGAGACGTTTTGATATTCGATTTGAAGATTTTGTACTTGATATACCAGCTGTGATTCAAAAAATCTACACACAATTGTTTCCAGATCAACCAGGGCCAACGGACGAAGTATTAAATAAGTTTAAGTCATACATTCAACAAAATCGATCTAAATCGACACAAAGATATAAATTGGAAGATTTTCATTTGTCAAAGGATGATCTGGCTTTTCCGGTCTATGTGAACTTATTTTGCTAACTCAAGTAACAGACGTTAATATTATGATTGCAATTTATCATGGATGTGTAATAATAATATTATTTTTAATTGCTATCTTTTGAATTAAATTTGACATTGATAACCCACATTGGATTTGTTCTTTTAAAAAAACCTACCATATGGATTTTCATCAAGATTCTTCCTTCGCGAATATTTGTGAATCTTTTGGAATGTTATGTCCAACCTTTGTTCCTTATCTGCTGAAAACAATTTTTCACTAATTTAAAAATGTTACAAAAAAATTGTTTTCATAGGTTGTAAAGCGTGTGAGAAATGCAGCGTATGTCATGGTAATAATCTTTACTACGATCGATTTTGATGAGATTATTTTAGATAAGTGCATAGCAATGCTAAAAATCTTTTTGGGATGAGTTCTGAAACAAGAAAACTAAGTAAAGAGCCTTCTCCACCTGGACCATTGGCCCAATACATCAACAAACTTCTCCATACAGAGCCTTATTCATTTATCTTTCATGGTATTTTCTGGTCAACCCTCCTATACTTCGTGTTTCCAATCATAGGTGTAATCTTCCTGATTACGTCGTTGAGCAAAACCTTTCTTCAGTACCTTTTTGCTCGTAAAACGAAAAATGTGATAGATGCTACAAAGAATAACAAAGAATTAGGTGTTTACATTACAGGTTGTGACACTGGTTTCGGCAAGGATCTTACATTTGCCCTGGTAGCCAAAGGCTATACAGTTTTCCCTGGATGTCTCACAGAAGCTGGAATGAAACAATACGAAGGTGAGACTTTCTTTCTTTTGGTTGTCGAGCATTTCATTCCTCTTAACATGAAGATGTACCTCATATGATCACATTTCGCAATTTTAATTTAAGATATTCCAAGAATCATTCCAGTAAAAGTTGATGTTACAAACGAGGAAGATTCGATTAATGCTGCGGCGTCAGTATTGAACTGGATCAAAGATCCTTCAGCAAAAACTCATAGATATCTCCATGCTGTCGTTAATAACGCTGGGATTGGAGCTCCAGGATTGATAGATTGGTCATCCATGTCAGCATATGAAAAAGTAATGGATGGTAAGTTTAGATTTTTTCTTTATTATATAGGGTTTGGAATTACATTCAATTTTATATATTTCATGAAACTGATTAATCATTTCAAAACCATGAACTTCAAAAAGTGAACTTTTATGGCACTGTTAGAACGACAAAAGCGTTTCTCCAGATTTTCAAGGATCAATCTAGCTCTGACATTTATGATCGAGCGAGAATAGTAAATGTAGCTTCTGTGGCTGGTTTATTTGCAGGAAGTCTGGGATCATCTACATATAGTGGCTCAAAGCATGCAGTGGAAGCATTTTCATCTTGTTTACGGTTAGAATTGAAGGCTTTTGGTATCGATGTTAGTACAGTAAATCCATCTTCTCATAGTACAACAATGGTCTCGGATACGGAAGTCATGTTAAAACGGGTTTGGAATAATCTCGATCCCGCGACGAAGAATGAATATGGAGAAGGTGAGTATTTTGCTTCAAATCTACTAGTTTTATTTTGTGTTGTATAATTCACAGATTTGTATGTTTGGGTTTCGCCTTTTTATTTAGAATATTTTGGAGAACTTTTAAAGGCTGTTGATAAATTGAAACAGCTATCTTGGAGCCCACAATATGTAGAAGATGCACTAGTCTCTTGTATTGAATTGAAAAATCCACCACCTCGAGTACTTGTAGGAATGGATGCTAAATACTTTATCATGATTCTAAGAATATTACCTATGTGGGTGCAAGTCAAAATCCTGAAAGTTTTGTCATCAAAATCTCTTCCAGCTTGTATGAAGTAATGTGGCGATAATCTCTTTAATGGCTCTATTCGTGGATCTAATTGATTTAATAAAAATTAGAAATAGTTCATTATTAGCAGCTGTAAGCTTTTTGGAAACATTCTTATTAGGTTTTAGACAAGAAAAAACTAAAATCTTTTTTTGTTTCGACAAACTTTGATGGATACCTCAGATCCTTGACTGTTTGTAAAATCCGGCCCCTAAATAAGTGCGTACTAATTTATCACTTAACATGATCCCTCTATATAACTACTTTAACAATCATTCACGATTAGGTATTGATTTTTCGATTTTATTGGGCGGTTACTTTTCATTCATGTACGGTTATGTTATGTTATAATCGCTATATTTATCGTGTTATTACTTAATCGTACTGAGACGTAGTAAGAAGCTGCACGGCCGACCCCGACAAGATTTCCGGCCGAATTTGCATTCGGGTCCTCGAAGGGCTTACGTGCCAGTGAGGACGCGGATCTCCCTTCTCCATCAAGGTTTTCATTCATGTACGGTAGAAGTAGCTACGAATCGGTTCGTCAATTAACAATTTCACTGGGATTCGTTTCACGCTTAGACTAAAGCCATCAAACGGAAAAGAGGAGCAACGAAAATAGAAAACGAGAAACTAATGGTTCAAAAACCCTTCTATATATCAATAAAAGATGAAAACCTCAACAGAATCAGCAAATAGTAAGGAATCGCTTCCTAAGGTCGGCGTCAAACGAAGTGCAGATGACATTAGCGACGCAGGCGGAAAAACCCAAGGCAATGCTGAATCAAGTGTGAAAATCCCCAAAACAGATAGTGATGCTGCTGTAAAGACCTCAAAGACAGACGATAAAACAGTGGTAAAAAACGAACCTAAAGAGCCAGCAGAAATATCGAAAAGTAGAAATGATGAGAAACAAGAAACCGAGTTGTCAAAAATAGCACTACCCACAACTACAGCCATTTCTAAAGACAACAAACCAGCTACTACAAACATCCCGGTTACGAATGGCACCAAAACATCTACAGGTGGGACATCATCAAAGACGAATCGAGATAATCTCAGCGAGAAAAAATTAAGAAGACTAGAAAAAAATAGATTGTCTGCTCGACAATGTCGTAAAAGAAAAAAACTTGAAGCTCAAAAATTAGAAAAGGAGATCAAAAGAATGGAAGGCGAAAATCTTAGATTAAGACTGCAGCTTCAAATTGGAGAAGAAGCTGAAGAATCAGCAGCACAGGAACAAGATAGGGTAACTGAAATATTAGATGCGTTGCTCAAAGGTGGATCATCTGAGTCTGAGGTATATTCTACTTTAGAAGAATTCAAAGACAAGTTTGCAGACTATGGAAGTGAACGACGTTCAGCAATCGAATTCCATTTTCGTAATGTACAACGATTACTAATGCCCACTTCGATTACATCTGTAACTATGAGTGTTTTGAAAGGAGATCTCACAAAAAATGCAAACCCAATGAAATCTGCCTCCAATAAAAATAATCAAAGTGATTCCACACCACAACGAAAATTAGAGGAAGCTATGAATGATCCTTCAAATGCAAAAGTACCTCCGTCACAGAAAGCACTATTTTCTCAAATTGTGGATGTGTTGGAAGTTACACCGCAACAAGCGGCAGCATTGAAAGATAGCCGATGGGTCGCAAAAGAGTTAGATCAAGCGCTTGCTCAGTCTCTTAAAGTGTTAGACGAATTGCGCCAAAGTTTTACCCAATGCGGTGAGGATCTCGAAAAAGAATTTGGCGTGATAAGATCAATTTTAACTCCTACACAGACTGCTAAGTTTTTGATATGGGTTGCAAAAAATGGTGCTTGTATGCATATGCTAAATGAGCTCTGGAGTAAGACGTATTCAACCCCACCTTCTTCAAAGATACACCATGTCCCTACTGATCGTAGAATTGGTGTAACTGGGACAAGTAGTAAGGGGAATCTTCCACCTATTGGTATTGCTAATGGACAAAATTCATTTGTGAGGAAAGTAGAAAATCAAATTCTAATGATGCCTGCAAAACAACCTGTACCTATTTCTAGAGCACCTGTTTTGAAACCTCCCATATCAACAATTAATCTTGCTGCACCCGCTTCAACATCTCTGAATGTTCATAGTATAGCAACGATTCCAATACCTGAACCAACCCCAGTTCGTAATTTTCAACCTATGGTAAATAATACTCCACTTTCAATCCCAACCGTTCAAAATATAGCTCGTTTGCCCATACATGTGGCAACGAGACCCAATGCCTCAGGGCTTGTACTTGGTTCCACAATGACATCACAAATAACAAGCTCTCCTATTCCTTTACCTGCATCTTCAATTCCACATATCAATAGAACCATGCCGATTCCACAATCCAACCATAATCTAGCTCGTATGTCTTCGCCTCCACTTCGTCCACCAGGAAATATAAATGTTCCTCAGATCGTGCCCATACCCGTATCATCCGCGCTTCCACCTGCACCTTCGCCCGTTCCTATGCCTACCCCAGGGCCTAGAAACCCTATTCCAATGCCAACTCCTTCAACTTTACCGATGTCAACGAATGTCCCAGGTCCCGTAGCAATGTCTAAGCCTGTTGCTCCTCCTGGTCTTTTACCAGCACCTATGAGTGTTCCCTCGCCCATGCCTCTACCCATGCATTCACCTATGCCTATACCTGGTCTTTTACCAACCTCCACAAACATGCCTTCATCAACTCCTGAGCAAAAAGTGCCTAAAAGTTCTCCTGTTCCTTCAAACATATCTGTGCCTACAAATATTTCTCCTCCCGCACCTACCATACCTACTGCATCTAGACTAGCACCACTCCATGCCTCTAATCCCTCTCCAATGGCATCGCCCACTCCTGGCTTCATCACGACGACCACAAAACCACTTGTGCCTTTACACGTTCCTTTATCGGCTCCAGGAACGTTGCCAGCAACTACAAAGTCATCTGTGCCAGCGCCTACGCTCAGAATTCCCCCTGTTAATTCATCAGTCTCAGCACGGCAACATGCACGTTCACCGTCTCCTATACCTGAACCGACACCTGCTTCTGCTCCCACTCCAAATCCTACACCAGCACCATTTCCTATCCCAGGATCTTCATGTTCTAATCCTAATGTTCAATCAAAATTAATTTCAGCTCCTTCATTGGCACCTTTGCATGTGTCTTCACCTACGCCAGTTCCCATTCCAAATCCTATACCTTCTCAGGCACCAATTCCTGTTTCTGCCCCTTTACCTCCACTCGCATCAATCAACGCGCCTTCATCAGCACCTGCCCCTAAATCTTTCAATTTGTCTGACTCAAACGTCGCACCAAATCCTGTACCTGCACCATTACCTCCACTTACATTAGTCTCTCCATCTACTACAGCACCGCCATCTATGCAGGCATCTCCAAAAGCATCAGTACCTCAAGCTGCCCCGAAAATTAAAGCAGCATCCAAACCTCCATCACCGGATACAACTATTCCAGTCTCAAACTTAGTCTCTTCGGAGGCAATCGCAGTTGAACAAACCTCAAACTCAACAGTAAAAAAGAGTCCTGATCAGGAAGCTAATTTGTCTGAAAATTCTTAAGCCTCGCGCTTGTCTACATAATTTGTTCTTTTGCCAATAGTTATAATATCATCACTTTTAATTTTACATTTCTTTCTATCATAAAAACTATTTCCGTATTCGATTATTTATTGTCACGAAAGAGAAAATGATCTGGGTTTTTATTCTGAAAATTCAATGATTACTGTTAGACTCTACACTTTCTTCCTATGCTTATAAAGTTCTTAATAATCATTGGTATGACTAGTATTGGTGCTCCGCTTTGAAATGTTTTAAGAACCAGAGGGCCCAAAAATAGATTAAATCATCTACACTGAATAAGTTGGTGTACTTGTATTTGTCTAGTTGAGGTCAACTGACCAGTCATGGAATCGTGCCTTCAGCAAGAAGTAGCCAATCATATGATCCTTCTGGCATGACTTCCAAACAAATAAGAATACTATAGAATTATTCTTAATACTTTTCAGCAGTAGGAAGGGGTGTCGATGCCTTTGGAGTTGTCGAAAGGTTGGGTCTATACCATTTATTTGTTAAGAACATGTTCTAATCTACAATTCCTCATATGTGGATATGGTAGGTAAGACCCGATTACGAAAAAGTTAATCTAGAAGAGCCTTAATTAGATTCTCCCACCCGTTTACTGTTGACGGGTAAGAAAGGACGAGATCATGATGTAACATCAAGTTCAGAATATTGAGAAAAATTATCCAATGTTTAATTAATATGTTTTGCGTGAAACCAAGAGTTCTTCATTATGTAGATAAATGTTCAAGCTTGTTATACCTTCCAAGAGAGACAGTTCATTTCATTGAAAATTATAAGATTCAGAAGTGGGGAGCAATAAACTCCATTGAGAACGTGTTTTTTCCCAAATTAGCCATTCAAAAGAAAAAATTCGAGATGCAAACTGGTGAACATACTTTATGCATGAATAAAATTCATGATCAAAATCTCACCGAACTTTATCCTAGCTTTATTAAATTGTGAGGTGTGGCAATTACCAAAATAAATTTGTTCGTTCTCATGCCCATTTAAGTATAAACTTCGGTAGGAGCTAATATGTAACATATCGAACTAAAAAAGTGAAAAAATGTTGAATAAATGAAGTACGGTATATGTAGTAAGTACCTTTTATCTTAGATTGCTTACACGTACCGTGTGTAATTTTGAAAACACGCACGCAAAATTATGCATAAACCTCCAGCTTGCAAAATTATGTTGGCACTAGATCTTGATAATCAATATCGTTTCAGTCGTTCTCAACCTGCCAATCAAACAAAATGGTTCAGTCTAATTATGTTTCTTTGCTCATGGCTTTTTTGTCTCTCTCAAGTTCTTCTATCGCTTTCAACAATGCTCTAAACTTGAACCAAAACGTTCGATTCCAAAGATCAACTTCATTTCTTTCGCAGGAAAAAAATAACCAAATTTCCCACATCAGCTCAAATATTCAAACTAAATCTTTCTCATCTTCGAGGAAAGTTGAATCTAAATTGGCAGCAACCCCTTCTGAGATTGATTTGGATGTAGTTGCACTTGTTGCAGGTCAAGAAAATTATGGATTTGCTATTGTTGCGCTTGGTGAAGCTACTTGGTCCTTTCTGCAAGCTCCATCTCTTGACCATGCCAAAATTCTTGTACCAGCTATTGTATCCGCAGCTATACTAGTTGCAGTATCAGGCCCTATGATTACAAGTGGGGACGTATCCTCTGTTGGATTCGGATTGGAAGTCGCCACAGCGGTTTCTGTTGGTTTGGGAGCAAGTTACCTGGCACGTCTATTGGCGCCATATAGTCCTAGTGCGAAAGAAATCGCATTTTTGGGTTTACTTGTTGCTTTAGCTGGATTTTCTAGTTTTAGTCAAAACTTGCTTGTTGATGGATTTGTTGCCTTACCTACTCTACCATCAATCCCATTGCCATCTATTTCCCTACCTTCCATTGATCTACCATTTTAAACGTAAAACTATATGCAAGAAAAGAGAACTTTACATGATGAGAACTCCAAGAAAAATTCAAAAATGGCCTAAGACTAGTCCTCTGAAATAAATTAGGTTCATCATTATGTTTTCATCAGTGTAGAATTTAGAGCATTCTTTCATATCATATAAAAAAACAATGAAGCTAAATGAAATAAATTCAGATACTATTCCGATTGTAGCTTTATAAAGAAAGAATGAATTTCATGATATAAAAATGAATTGAAAAGCAATTTGTTCAATTTCTCTCGTTTTCAAAATGGTCAGAATTGCATATACTCGCAGATATTCGATACTTTCTGTTTTATTTTCACACTATTTTTGTTTTACTTTATTATATTTTAGGCTCATAGAATAAATTATATTCGCACCACGGTAGAATAAATCGGCTGTGCCCCCCCCCTAATCTAGGGCGGGCACAAGCCCCCTACAGTTCACTGTCATTCTGTCTATTAGGCAAAAAATAAAAATGTGCACGAAAAATAGAACTAAATTATATCCATCGTGTAGATGAACATTGGCGCAGAGACGATCATTCAATTGTATACAGCTCTGAATACAGCTTTTTTCTAATAGGGAATCTAGGGTCTCTAAAAATCACTCCCTCTTAGACATAAGTAATTGCTCACTTAGGAGGATTTATCCTAAATGAATGTTCGTAATTCAATATTATTTACCTAAGTATTAAACTTAAATAATATTTTACTTAATAGATTCTATTAATTTTTCTGTGAATTTTAAAATTTTTTATTTGGCCCAATTCCTTCTCCCTCCCGAGATATTCACGTTTTTACACCCATGTAGGAAAAAAAATAGTTTATTTGTTTTTTTACGGACCCATAGCCCAACTCTAAGTAAATTACGCAAAAAAATAACATAACAAGTTTTTAGCTCCTTTTAATCGTCAACCCGATGACGTATGGAATTTGTTGTACTGTTTAAACAAATGTTTTTTTTCTTTCGATTTTTGTTTGAATGTGGGGGGGAGGTTTTGAAATTTTCGTTTGTTTTTT
>Ga0209092_10000571_pt1 | contig 36598 bp, 22 predicted proteins | sample FraStrMetagenome_FD_187446 | JGI IMG/M metagenome (GOLD analysis project Ga0209092, IMG submission 187446) | Marine eukaryotic phytoplankton communities from Arctic Ocean - Fram Strait ARC3M Metagenome (SPAdes) (version 2) | ecosystem: Environmental > Aquatic > Marine > Oceanic | place: Fram...
GCGCCTCCTCCACCGGTGATGGGCCAACCCCCCGCACCACCCATGGGCTTCCATCCCATGCAACAACCCGCCGTACCACCCCCTCCTGCCACGACTCCGACGATTCCGGCAGCCGCGCCTCCTGTCCCACCCTCCCCCTCCTTCCCTCCTGGAGGAGGAGCACCTCCTCCTCCAGCTCCTCCCTTTGGTGGAGTCTTTGGCGCACCCCCCACTCCTCCCATGCCCTCCGTGAATGTTCCAGGGGCAGATCCCTGGGGACCTTCCGTCCCCATCCCAGCAGCAGCAGCGGCACCTGTCCCCTCCAACGCCATGGTCCCCTCCACGGCAGCGCCAGATCCGTTTGGAGGCATTTTTGGAGCTCCCACTCCTGCGCCCCCCGCTCCTGTGCCAGCACCGGCAGCCCCCGTACCACCACCGCCTTCCAATGATCCCTGGGGCGATATGGGCTTTGGGACTCCTCCCGCTCCAGCACCACCACCACCACCGTCGCACGATGATACTTCGACGTTGGGAGGAGGTACGATTTCGGATATGCGGCATTCCGGACCCACGACGGTCTCTCCCGAAGCGGACTTTTTTTCCTCCGGAGCGAATGGGACCAGTGCGACGATGGCGGCGGCACCCCCCGTCGCGACGACGACCACCACTTCGAAAAAACCATCTCTTCCCGAAGGAGGGGAATACTTTGATGCGCGGATCTTTACTCCCACCTTAGGCGTCATGTTTTTCAAACCACAGGAATTGACGGATTCCCTCTTTCTCAACACGGATCGGAGTATCGTGGATGCCTTGGACGAACGTCCAACAGTGGCCTTCATTGTGGAAGGATCGTCGGCACGTTCGGCTGGAGTGGAATTAGGGAATGTGTTGTTGAAAGTGAATGGGATTGATGTGAAAAATCCCAAAGAAGCCTCCAGGTTGATCAAAGAAGGACCGAGGCCTTTGCCATTGTTGTTTTATGTTCCCAAGACGACAGTGGTGGTGGCCGAAGGGGAGCATATGGTCAAGTATGATACCCGAGAGACGGGTGCTCCCTTGAGTGCGAAGGATTGGAAACCCAAGTATGTGGTGATTGGAGGTATCATTGCCCAACCATGGATGATGAATATGTACCGGTCCAAGGTAATTGATTATTATATTATGATTATATTTAGATTCATGTGTGTTTGACATGTTTGTCTCATTCGTTTCTTGGATACTATACTATCCTTATAATTTAATGAATACTATTCTAGGCCGAATATGACATTGCCGTGATTGAAACGCAAGCTCGTCGTCCAGTATCTGTCAAAGTTAAACAATTCTCACTCCAAGGAGCACGCGTCCAAAATGATTGGCAAGGCCCCCAAATGGTGAAATACAAAAACAAACTCCATCCATGGAAATTCATTGTCGTTCTTCCAGTCTCACGAAATCCCATTAAGATCTCGTCTTCCAATTTATCGCAATTGAAACCCGTCCACGAGGGTATTAGGAGGGTGTTGATGGCACAACAAAGGGGGAGTAATCCAGGTGTTCACGGACCGACGGCCGCTCCTGTGAGGACGAATGATCCGTATGAGCAAAATGGAGGTGGTGCTCCCAGAGGAGGTCCTACTGAAGGTGGTATTGGGAGTGTTAGGAGGAAGACAGCGTATTAATAATATATCACACACACACATGACGGATCTGATTCACATCATGTATATGGACATGTCACTGTTGGAAGAAAGAAAGACAAACGACATTGTCGCCAAAATTTTATTCTTAGTTCCACATTTGATTCTTTGCAGATCTCCCTATCTTATCTTACATGTGAAGAACCATATTTTTATGTTTTTAAAATCTAATCGGTGTCGTTCATTCGTTTGGATTTTGTGATTAGGATGATGATTATTATTTTGTAGAACGTTTGATATTCTTCTATTTATTATACCCGTCGAGCATTGATTGGAAAGGATATTAATTCAAGTCTCATTTTTCATGTTCAATATATTGCGTATTTGCTTCCATACCTCCGTTTCCATTTTCAACTTTTGGAAATGCTCCATGATTTCATCTCTACTATCCATCAATGTTGGACATTGTTGACTCCTATTATTGGTCAGGATGAATGCGAGGTCCCCATCTTTTTCTCCATGTAGAGGGAAGAGAAACACACGATTGTCCAGTGGAACCACGATTTTAGGAATGATTTTTTAAAGTAGAACTTGATTATCTCATCCTTTCCAAACTAACTTCTTTCATCTATCCTCAGGCTTTGCCAGCAATCTTCCAAAGAAAATTACTCTCATCAGCAGTATTGCCTACGACTTTTTGTATGACGTCATTTTGAAGTTTATCCCTCGTCCCTGACAAATCAACATAAAGTCCAAAATTCACAGCAGTAGTCACCACCATCTATCTCTAGAACAGCTCATTCAGAAATAGCTTGCGCTTTTAAAGTCCGTAAAATTCGTAACACAATACAAGAAAAATCCAGACAATACATCCTTCATCGACAATCTTGCTACAGCTTCCACACCACTACCATTATCATGATCAGGTTTGCAAGCCTCGTCTTTATCTCTATGACTATGGTCGATGCTTTGAAATCAAATGATATTTATGCCAACACAGCTCCTATGAATGCTGCTTTTGTCCCCCCCAAACTCAATATTGCCTCAACCTCTCCAGTAAAAGATTTATTGGATTCATTTCAATCTCTTTTTAGTAACCCAGAAAAGATGGAAGAGGATAGGAACCGAAAGAGATTAAAGGCAGATTTATTGGCAGAATGTGAAGCAAGTATCGCAAAGAAAAAAAATCCAAAGCAGCAACGTGCTGATATTGAGAAAATTATTAATGAGTTAGCAGAATTAAGTCCCATTCAAAACACTGCCGTAAGTCCTCAGTTGCAAAAACCATGGCTATTGTTGTGGACTACCGAAAAAGAAATCAATATTTTTAACGATTGGGGGATTAGCAATGGGAATATTACACAGATTATATCTCAGAATGGAGATGAAAGTAGATTGCTTCAAAGTAATATACCGTTTCAGAATGGTGGAGGACTTTGTGTCGAAGGTGATTTGTCGTTTGCTTCACCAGATGAAAGTAAGGAACAAAGGACATACTTTGAATTCACCTCAGCAAGTTTAGATATAGGCAAATGGGGTCGATATGAAGCTCCACCGATTGGGAAAGGGTGGTTTGATACTGTATATTTGGACAACGATTTGCGTGTTGATTTAAATAGTCGTGATGATATTTTGATTTGTGCTCCGCTTTAATATCCTACATTGCTGAAAGAGAGAGAAAACTCTATGGCGCATAGAGTACATCGATTGTTGTTCCAAAGTGAAATCTATTTGGGTGGAAAAATTCTGATGAATTACTATGTGTCAAACATACAATCAGGAAACAAGATTTTGACTTTAAATTGTCTCTGTAAAAAAATTCAACTTAACATTAGATTATCAATAACGATTTTATAACAATTCCAGTTTCTGTCTCTTGAAAGAAATGCATTCAGAGAGAGAGGATATGTTCAAATGAATCAGATCACTATTCATCATGATTGTTTGTAATATCATGTCCTGGTAATTAATATCCAAATAATGATGTCAATTAATTGTTACGCTATTCTCATCAATTAAATAACTTACATGCAAAACATATCAATTTGTACAGAGTATTCCTCGTATCTTTGTCTTGAGGATGAAATATTTTCACAGTTCTTAACAAATTGATGTTATTGACACACCTGAGACCTGAGCATATATCTTCTATTAATGTATCAAATACATTCATAGAAAATGCCACAATCAGCAATGATATCACCAGTACCAATAGATACATATGATTCCGTCCCGAGAAGGAAAACAACCTCTGAATTAAGACTAGAAGTTAGAAAGACCCTCATCCAAATTTATGATTTGACTCGGATTTCAATTTACGAAGAGACAGGTTGCAATGACAAAAGAAGCAATATCACTCAAGAAGCGCCAAGCAAAATTTCTAGCCATAGTGCTCATAATATGAAGACATCCGCAAATAATTTGGGGAAAAATTATGACAACAATGATGAAGGCTCAATCAAGCTTGGGTCCTGTGAGGTGAGTATCTCATTCATGTTTGCCCTTCAGTCCTTGTTTAGTTCTGCTTCAAAATTGATTTAATATCTCTTTTCAAATATCCTTATTATAGCTTGTAAGAAAGGTCTCTGAATTGCTACCATTTATGTCCCCAGAAGAACATGGACTTGCGTCACGTCTTGTTTCAATACTACTACTTCGATTCCTCCAGCCGGATGCTTTCACATATAAAGACTCAATCCACACTCAAAAACTTCACAATGGCAACAATCAATTGCGATCTTCTTTTAGCAATCCACAAAAAATAACATTATCCTCATTGAAGGATAAAGAACAATCCGCTTCCATGGACATTGAAAATAAATACAATGAAATTCTTTCACTTTCGAATGATTCTGCTGATGAAGGCAACAGTCTTACAGAAAGATTAGAACATTATACGCGTTTTTATTCCATTCCAAAATATTCGTATGGTGGCCGTAACGATGTACAGCTATCTTCTACATTTCATCGATTTTTGTCTCAGGGAATCGGGTCTTATTTGTCAGGTCGTCCAGCTCATATAAAGTACACTGATTTAATTGATATGTTGGCATTTTCTATATCTCCATCGGTTATTGCACCGTCCTCTTCTCCATTATTGAACTTTCAATTGAATGATATAGACCGCTTTCATATTGTGAATACGTTGTCCCATTATTTGGTGGTACCTTCAATTACCTCATGGAATAATATGGAATCTCCTCTATTCCAACAAACTTTGCCCCATCTACGAGCATCAATCCAAACATATTTAAGACAAACTTTAGCATTGAAACACATGTACTCAGCACAACGATTATTGGTTAATATAGCACTCTACAGTCAACACGAAACATCAATTCGAAACACCATAGATGAACTTATTTCCTTGCTCATTGAGGATAATGATGGATTTTCTTGTCAATCAAAAAGTGAAACACCACAATTCTACTACAATCACATTTTATCTTGTCTTACAGATCTCATTACAAAATCACAACTGAACGATCGGCAAGAAGAGTTTGAAGAATATATTCAAAATATAATCTTGCCAAAACTTTCTAAAATGCTTAAAAAGCAATGTATGAAACTCCAAACGCTCCCAGCTAAGTCAAACATCAGGTCTTGTAAATTATCTTCAATATTTAATATAAGCACGTGCATCTTTCGATATTTAGCTTGTCGTATCGAGTATATACTTTATGAAAGAATGCAAAACACAAATGACGATACTATTGCGAACGAAGACAATAACAATGAAGTTCAAGAACCAGATGCAAAAAAGCAAAGAAACGAGAATGAAAGCAAGAAAATAATCAATGATGCTCTAGATGATATAGAACCTGTGATGACTATCATTGAAGCTGCGATAGAATTTTTGTCTCATGAATCTTTGAATGTTGTGAAAAGCGCAAGCCTCTTGATAGAATCTATTCCGAATGCGCTCTTCGAGATCGACAATAGATACAAAACGAAAATGATAGCTTATTCAAAACGCATTTTGAAAAAGTGTAAAGATATTCTATTTTATCATACTCAAAGAGAATTAAAGGGAAAGGAAGAAGAAACTCTTGCTACATCAGTTTCTTCTGCCATTCAACCGATGCTTATAATGCTTTCACGACAATCAAGTGCCTTCCTATCTTCATTCTTGGAATATATTATACATATTCTCAACACATCTTTATCAACAGGAGTAGAGACAGAAGCAATTTTGCAAGTAGCACATACATCATGTAAATGCATTTCCAAATTGGCATCAATAAATCCAGTAATAATGGCGAATTATTTTGTTCGTATCAAAAGCATTTTATCTGCAACCCTTAAGAACAGCGATAATCATCTCCTTGATATAAGTGCAGCTCTTTTAACATGTCGACATGCAATGAAAGAAAAACCATCATTTTCATTTGATGACTTTGGGAAAGGAGTGAATGACTTGTGGTGTCTCTATAAATTAACACGTCATGCTTTTTCTACAGCAAACTTTGATATTGCGAAAGAAATCCTGCAAAAAAGAATGCTTACTTCTGCGGCTAGCGAAAAAACTCACCTTTGGTTTATGACACTCAATCAGATGGCTATAGGAGAGGATATTGTTGTGAAACAAGGTATTCGTGGATTGGTTGATGGCATTTCAAACCTGAACTCAAGTTTGACTCATCTTTATGCATTAATGGCTTTACATAGAGACAATATGGAAGGATGCTTTCAACTACAACAAAAATTGTTGTCTAATAGAATTGATTTTTTCAATCTTTGCACGACTGCACACAGTTTTTCAAATGAAATGTTACTAACTGGGGGCGACATGGACAAGCATACTAGATCAAGTTTACACGTTCGTAATCTTTACTTTTGCTTCCACGCACTAGCGAAACGTTACATACAAATATATCAGACATTTGGTATTCTGTGTTCCATGCAGACAAGGGCAGCACTACGCTCATTATCGGGTATATGTCGTTTCATGGGGAAAATGACAAGTAAAGTGTTTTGTGATACTATGCCAGTACTTCTATTATCTGAACGTTCTCAATATCCAGCTGCTGATAGTTCTAATATTTCCATTAAATTGATCGAGAAACTAAATAGTGATGTTCTTGATGTTCTAGATGAGAGAGTGGACTCATCCGTTAGATCGAGAGTGCTTTCTGAGCTTTTGGGCGTGGTCCTGAAAAGTCCTGTTCCTTTTCCACCAGATTTTTTTTCTCCCAAGGCATTACCTATGAGTACTATTCGTTTGTCCGCAGATCCTCTAGATGTTCCATTACCACCATCTTCTGAATTTGAAGCACCTGCAAAAAATGAAGAAGAGGATCATGTATCAACTGAAGTTATAGATGTTCAACCTGGATTCTCTTGTACAATATACGCTAGCGGAAAATTACCAAACATTTATTTGTCTGGACGTGAACCATCAATAAATCAAGTATTGTGTAGATACAAAATTGTGTATGACGGACCAATCGAAGATGATAAAAATGATGACGAATATACAACAAGTAGTGGACAAAATATAGAAAACGAGGAGCCAAACTTTTTGTTTTCATCTAGCTTGAAGAATGGAGACACTTTTACCTCGAATATCTTTCCTGATGGTAAATTTTTCATCCCTATTGAATGCACACCTGATGAAAAAGAAGGATACTATCTTGTAACGGTTGCTCTTACTTGTGGTGATGTCGACGGTAATGAGTGGAAATTGTCTGCGTCTGAAGACGAATGCAAAATATTTATCTGTGTACAGGATCGTGCAGACTGTTAGGATAAAGAAGGCTAGATCATAAAGGCAAAAAATAACTTCTAGTTCTGACAGTTAAAAATAAATAATAAATGATTTATGCAGCAGTAAAGAAAAATATGCAAATGTGAAATTACTTGGGAAAAATTTACTACAAATGAATCATTTGCGATACATAATTCGTTACTGAAGAAGGAAATCATCTCAATGAATTACTCCTTGAGACTTAATCAATCAAATTTTCGCCAGCCCTACGGGAGAACTCCATTGCCGGGTTGATATCAATATTTCCACCACCATCTTGATCTTCGAGAGGCATATACTCTGCGAGAATGCCACGTACTTGTTCGCGCATATCCTTTTGTTGCCTACGATAGTTGTAGATTCCAATGCTACCAAAAGCAGCAGCTAAAGAAGCAAGAGAAAATGCAAAAAAGGAAAAACTAACTCCTCCTCCACCTCCACTACCAAAGTGTGACATGCAATGTCCAGCTTTTGCACAGCCTAGCTTATCTGGGCATTCAACACATTGAACACAAACATCTGGTTCAGTACCGTCAAGAAATCCGGCGCAAATAGCACCAAATACTGTGCTCAAAGAAAGAGCACCTCTAATTGCTACATTATTGACAAAAGCAGTCGGTAGAACAACTACACCACTTTGTTTTTGTGCTTCAATTTCTGCTTCTAGGGATGCATTTGTTGAATCTTTGTCCAACCCACCACTATCTTTCATACACTGATCAATCTTTGCCGCATCAATTTTACTTTTGGAGTACACGTCTGCATGACAATCTTCATTTGAAAAGAAATCTGAGTTTCCACAATTTTCGTTAAAGTGGGTGACATAATCCCACCATTCAAGCCCAACTCCATCTTCTTCACCATAATGTTTCCAAATACAAACACGACGGAGAGACTCTTCAACAACATCAGCACCTGATATTCCTTCGTCTAAATTATCGTCTGGATCAATAGAGCAATATCTTCCATTGTTTGTGCATAATGTGTAGCATTGGTTGGTTCCGTCTTTTCCAACACAACCACTTTTCACTCCATCGTAAATGTACATGTGTGGAGTGAAGTAGGCTCTGTCTCCAAGTGCTTCCGAAATATCCTTAAATTGTTTTAGAAACTCTAAACTGACACCTTCTGTAGGGATAGTCCAAAGATCATATTCTACTCGATCATCAGGAGATGGCAGAGCCCATGCCATTTCTACTTGGACAATATTATCTTGCATGACTTGGTCCTTCACCTTATCAGCATCATGTTTAAACATTAGAAAAGCTGGAACAGAAATATCAGATCCGCTTCCATCATCTGCCATAATTGGTTCTGCAGTTTGGCACTCAGCAGCGTCATTCACTTCCAGACATTCAGCATCACTACAAAGACATTTAGTATCTGCGATAATAACACCGGCTGCACCTGAACGTTGAGCATTACGAACCTAGGAAGCAGAAAAATTACATCAATATAACAAAAAGTGAAATGTTTAGACATCATTGTGACCGACGTACCTTCTGTACAAAAGAACATTCGCCACGATCAACCATTAAAATGTAAGGGCTTGGCCATGGTTCCATGTTACCATCTTTATCATTTTCACGCTTGGGGTATCCACCTCTTGTGTCAACATCGGGATCACAGAGATTGGAGTCTGCATAATACACATTTTGTGCAATGCTGCCGCCATATGGTGGAATCCCAAACAGGGCCTCGCGGTGATCATACCCGTTTGCTTTAAAAAGGGAATGTGGGATCTAAAACGTCCACAAAAACATCATAAAAAATTCACGACGCAAAAAAAAGTGAGATGGTGCCCATAAAAAACTAGCATATTCATTTAAATCATACATTGCTGATATTTCCTTCACCGATTCTTTCATTCAAATATTGTAAATTTTGAAATTCTTTCTTCTTGCAAACATCCTAGTAGGGACATAAGATAGACGTCGTCTATGTCCCGAAACACCAGGCTCTTAGATGAACTCACATGGATCGAAAGTTTGCTGGACACTCTGTCAGGTGTAGATCCTGCAAAGGATTCGGCTGATAGAGCCAGAAAGGCCACAGCTAGCTCATGAAAAGTTGGCATGACTGATATTTTATCCTGTTCTGTTGCTTTGAACAAGATTTGATCGATGTTAATAAATAAAATTAGAAAACAGATACACACGCTCCGCCGCGTAAGTGACTTGTTGTTCTTGGTTCGATCGACTTCCAATATAATTAAGAAAAAACACTGTAAAATTCTCTAACTAAAATGAAGATTGAGCTAAGCAGTTATCAATGACCTCATTATGAAAAAGAAAATTTATGTCGTACATCGTATACAAATGAGAATAATCTTAGCAAGCAAAAAAGTTCAATTCTGATTAGAACAATAGTGAGTTTTCAGTTAAATTCATTCCTAATTAATATGACCAATCCATACAGAATACGTTATAATCTCTGGGAACTCCTGAGTGGAAATTTGATTCAGTCTTGGTTCTCTCGCTATGAGATAAAAAGTAGAAAGCTGAGGAAAAGGTAAATACATATTGGGATGTATTGATTTCTTTGCCAATTCGAAAACCTGTCTTATCCTCTTGAAAGCTACATCCAAAAGAAACCTAGGGAAATTGAATCAGAACAGACAATTTTCATGAACCCAATGCATTTTTTCCCACATTGTAAATATCTTTTCTTTGGTGCCCGGTAATTGATTTCTTCATCGATATCATCAAGAAGAAAATTAATGAATTCTGAGGATATGCAATTATGCAATGAACAAACTGCTGTGAAGATAATTTTCACAGTGCCTAATGAGGGCTGGCTACCTGAAGTTTCATGCTTTTTGTGAAATTGTCTACTGCTACCATCACAATTAAATTGCCAGAACATTTATCTTCGTACTCAATCTACCTTTACGCACGAAAGTAGTACCAACTCTTGATAAATGAAGTCTTCCACATTCAGATTGGCGAGGTGCATGGAACTTTGATATGATCTTTCATACGCGACTAAATGATGGATCCTTTTTCCATATATCAGTTTATGTACGGTGCTTTAGGATATTGAATTGCCCTATAGAGTTATGAACATAGGGGGGAATGAACAAGAATTGCTCAGGATATTTGTCGTAGAAACGTACACGATTCAAAAAATATTGCGCATTCTGCGTGTCCGCAGCAGTGTGTTGTATTGATGTTTCTGTCATGTTTCTAGCTACAGTTTTTTCATTCTGCGTATCCCCATTCTTAACTTCAAACAATTCAAGCAAGAGAATTACAAATTCACCATGCTATCCTCCAGATTCGCTTCGAACCTATCAAATCTAGTAAGTCTATCATTTTTTATCCATTGATGAAGCAACATTGTAAGGGATCATAGATTTTCATGACAAGGTACCTTTGGAATAATCTACTCAGCAACTCATTGGGACCCATCAACATCGGTGGAATATCTTGTAGTATGTACAAAAGATACTCAGGACCACGGATGACGCGCAATTCTTTTGATGGCATCATCAAAAATGGTGTTTTTTCGTTTTTAAAACAGATAATACTGTATCGCTTGATTTAAACTTCTAACCCATATTAATCCGTTTGAATGATATCCGCACCTGCGACAACAGAGCTCGAAGAGAATATCCCAAATTTCGCTACCTACTTTCGCTTCATTTTCATCATCTGCAGATGAATCTCTTAAACTCGGTGAAGCAGTAACGAAAAAGGAAGAACGAATTAAATACTTCAAAATATACCGTTGGGATCCAGATCAGCGTCAAAAGCCTTACGTCTCAACATATCCAGTTGACTTGAATGATTGTGGACCAATGATTCTAGATGCTTTGATCAAAATCAAGGAAGAACAAGACCCTACTCTAACTTTTAGGAGGTCTTGTCGTGAGGGTATTTGTGGTTCATGTGCAATGAATATTGACGGTTCTAATACGCTTGCTTGTTTGTGCTATATCGACAAGGACGGAAAATCAAGTGCTGGAAAAGCCACCAAAATTTAGTAAGTTCTTCCATTTCATATTGCTTCAACACTCATCAGAATGACAACGTTTGTTTTGTCAGATTATCTAACTGTACAAATTTACTATTTATATCTATTGAAGTCCACTACCACATATGTTCGTTCTCAAAGATCTTGTACCGGATATGGGCAACTTCTATGAACAATACCGTTCCATTGAGCCTTGGTTACAAACAAAAAATGGCAAAGCTGAGGGACAAGCAGAATATTTACAAACAAGGGAAAACCGTGCAAAACTAGATGGTATGTACGAGTGTATTCTTTGTGCATGCTGCAGTACTTCTTGCCCATCATATTGGTGGAGTGCCGACAAATACCTAGGACCAGCTGTCCTTATGCAAGCTTATCGTTGGATTGAAGATTCAAGAGATGAAAATTCATCGAAGCGACTTGCAGAGCTTGACGATGCTTTCAAACTGTACAGATGTCACACTATCATGAATTGTACCAAAGTATGTCCCAAACATTTAAATCCTGGTAGGGCTATTGCTCAAATCAAGAAGAAGCTTGCTTGATCATAATGCAGATTACTTTATTTATTTGATGCCAAACGAATTACTATTTGTGGGGATTTTTGTCATTTTTACAAAATTGAATCTTTACATCTTCCTGAATTTTAAATAACAACCCTTAAACTGGAATTCAACAAAAAGTGAAGCAAATAAAATATTATTTCATATGTAAACATTTATATTATTTCGAACAAAACTGAAATTTATGAAACAAATGCAGATAAGTCTATTATGGAAGCAGTGATGTCGTCATGCTTCGATCTTCTAGACCTTCCTTTTGGTAGCTCCAACAGTGAATGTATACTTGTCATCTTGCGTGCTAGTCTTATTTTGTTAAGGACTCGACGAACCACAAAATCAGCAACTGTCTTCTTTTTGTATGTTTTTCTTCTATATCTTGATGGAATGTTAGCTCGGTTTGTTACATTTTCCTCATCGTTTTTATTTTTATAAAATGATTCTATCCATCGTAAAACTTCTTTCCCACTTGCACGTTCCCATACACCATCACTCCCAAGAATCAATAGTCTATCATTTAGCTTTCCATTTTCTTCACTTTTTGTCAGAGTGCGTCTGGAAATCTGCGGCAGTGCTGATATATAAGGGGAATAACGTTTATAAGGGTGAAAGGATAATTTGGGAGTTTTGAGGTATGCATCTCCAAGTGCCCTAGTTACAGCTAGAGACCCAGCAACACGTTGGATACCACCGATACAAGCTGGTGATATGGCACGAGGGGCTCTGCATCTTTCTTTTACCAATCTAGCTTCCACTGGATTATAAGCACTGTGATCTATCGTTAGATCAACGCTTAACATGGTCTGTGGTAATTTTGGAGGCAAGGATGTCTTCGTTTTCTTGCTTCTATTTTTACGATGTTTAGTATTGCTTCGATTGGGTATTATTGTTGAATTTCCATGTCTAAATGTGCTACTATTATGACTCTGAGAATGAAAGGGCATTATTCCGGAACAATGTCTCTTTGCCGAACGGCTGGAGTAAGTCATGTAAGAATAGGTTGAATTGTCACTGGAGAAAGATTCATTTTCTTCTTCATCGCTTGTATCAAAATCACTACTTTCAGAACTTTCGTCAGTGTCATCAAAACTGCTTTCACTACTATCATCATCAGAGTCAGCATCATCTTCCGTATCGGAAACATCATGATTTTTTCTTTCCTGGTTTGGATCGAAAGAAGTTCCTAGAACAGACCGACAGTCTCCACAATGTGCTATGTACAGCATAGCATCATGAGTCTTGACGTTCTTTCTTTTCTCCAGTTCGTTGTAGTTTTCTTGTTGGTCATGGGCATTCTTTTGATGATTTTTCTGTATATTTCGGTCATCCATATCAGTTGTCGGTTCTGGTATTTCTATACGTTGTAGGACACCAACTACTAAAGCGCATGCTCCCACATTCCACATTCCTCCTCCTTCACATGAGTTCTGTACTCGTGAAGCATCGATGCTATTCATCCATGACTCATCTATAGCAAGAAAAGACTTGCTGATTGCTTTTGTAACAATGGTAGCTTCTGTGGGTGAATGAGTCCCTACCTTCTGATGACCAGCACCGTTTTGAGAATATTTCTTGTGTTGTTCATCAGTTTCACTCGTACGTTCAGATGATTCTGAAATAATGGGCGGTGTAGCATGGAAGCGCTCTCCATTTTCGTTTTCTGAACTTGATACTTCAGAATTATGCACTTCTTTTACACTGTCTTCCTCTTCAATATCGCTGCTGAAACTATCACTGTCTTCTTGGTCACTTGATTCTGGGGCTGTATAATAAATAGAGTTAGGATGGATTCTTCTGATCGAATCCATTAAGTCATCTTTATCTTCATCAGAGTCAAGATCAGAAAGCAGTCTTCTCCTCTTACGTCGAAAACCTTGTGGGTGGCTCGATTTTCCTCTTTCGGATTCTTCTTGAAAGGATTTAACAACTCTTATCCAGTCACTATTGTTCTTTGAACCATTAATTTTGAAGTCACCTCTAGATTCTATTTCACAATTTAGAACATTGCTGATACTTTGTGCAATATGAGGGAGAAGAATTTTTGATGCATAGTTGGCCACAGTTCCTCCTCCATGACCGTCGAACACACTCCATAGAGACAATCGTACAAATGAGGCTGATGCACTCATATTGTTTTCGTCACGTTGTAAAGAATCGGGGGGGCGAAGAATAACATTCACAAGGGATGCACTCCTGTCCTCAGAAGGGTTGTTTGCTTCATGCGATGCTACCCACATGGAAGAGTAGCTATTTGAAACAATGTTCTGCAAAATATTTTCTCGAGATAATTTTGACGTAAATTTTTGTGTCTGAAATAGAAGGTTCGTGGAATCATCTTGAATTGTATCCTTTTCTTGAGGCAAATCATTCGATTTTTCGTCTCTGGTTTGAAAATCACACAAACCAGGTAGTGGCACACCTAATTCAACATAAGAATTCATAGCTGCCAGGTTCTCTTTGCAGTTTGTTTTATCTTGGGGATGTTTCTCTTTGGCAGCAGGACTTTTAGTATTAGTAATGACAAGGTTTTTCGTTTTGACTGAAGACTAAAGAGAATAATTAAAAAAGAGAAACAATAGCAGTAAACGTGCATAGAATTCAGAGTAAGTGAAACACGGTATTGAATTACGTCACAGTGTAATGCCAATAATCTTTTCAACGTATTTTCTTCACTTGAGAATGTCATCATGTTCTTATCCACGCATAGTATGAATCACAATACGTAGGTTACTTAATGCAATCAAACAGCAGATATTTCACAAATTGAAAAAGGCGCGCAGAAGATTGGTCTCCATTCAGAAACCGATACTTTTTAGCTCCAGGAGAGGGTTAATATTACAAGTTGAAGATACATTGTATTAGATTAAAGTCAAAAACCAATTCATTATTAAGAGCTGAGTGGGTGAAATTCGAAAATGGGAAATTGTTCCAGACGACACACATGTTATGATATAAAGAAAGTTTTCAAATTGTGTACTAGCACATGAAAGTATGATGAAATAAACTTTAAATATGTTTGAGCCACATAATTTTGATCTTAAATATTTGGAACATGATTAAAGTATATTTATATGTGTGTCACTTATACTTTATCGAAATATCATTTTAAACTCTGCAATAAATATACTCTCTAGAACTAAAGTTTATGGCACTGTAGCCTATAGTATGTAGAAATTTTCGTACAATGAACAATATCATTACAAAGTCTTATTGTCATGGTCATTTTCCAAGTGAAAAGAAACGACGAGCAAACGTGTTATCTAAAAGTTCAGGAAGAGTTCTAAAGAGTGCCACTTAATTCTGTATTTTTCTACCACGTATTGTAGGATTTCATACATAATTGAAAATGGTCTCGTCTTATGCGGCAGGTCATTTCGAAAATGAATTAATTATTATGCAAAAAATGTCTCAAATGTATCAAATTATTCAAAGCTGGATTTAAGTGCGGTGCCGTTTTTGGACTACTAAAAGATTGAATTAAGATTTTCATTCGTTTCACTAGACATTCAGATGAATTCATAGTCATAGTGTCTTTGGGAAAACCATTTAGAAGACAATATGCGAAGGGAAATAATATCTATTGACGCATAGTCATTTGGGATAAGTACGCTTTTCACTTGTAAAACAAACAGTATTACTGAATTAGCCACATGTTCCATCAGAACATGACACAGACGCTTTCTTCTGTGCACCAAAATATCCATAGCTATTCTACGTTCTTTAAATCACCCTAGTTTCTTGTGAATGTAGTATAGAACCGTTTTCTAAATAACAAGAATTTTCCATTATGTTATTGCGTTTCGAGTTTGTCTCGCCATCCTTATTTGAATGAGAATCTATTTCTTGAAGCTCCGTAATCCCTGCTCTCCGCACCTTCACATGATCGCATATGGGGATTAAATTCGCTGAGATGTACTCTTTACGTCTGGTTTTTATTTGGGGACGAATAGAAAAATGAAAATTTCGTTTTATTTATGATGAAGGTGTCTTAAAAAATGTCAATGATATGTAATGAAGTATTGCGTGATATAGCTTGAAACAATTTCCCTCTGAAACTATTTATTTGTCATCAAAAAGAAGTATGTATGGTGACTAAATGAGATTTCAATCTGAATTTTGAATGGATATTTTCTTGGCAGTAGATTGGTACAGATAACAATAGTTTGGATCTATTTATGGGTCTTTAGTAAAGTATCAGAACAATCATAAAAAAACATTAAAATTCATGGCATATTTGTTTCTTATGCCACACATATATTCAAATTAAAAAGAGAAAATGAAATGATTTTTGCGTATAAACTTTTTGATGGAAATACAATAATCTACACATAAATCATACACGCTTCCTCTGTATAAATATGATGAAATGGATCTTTTATAAAGAGAGATAATATGCCTTACTTGCTGTATGTGTTCAAAGTAAAATTTGAGAATAAACTCTACAAGGTAGTAGCTTCACATTTATTGCTGTTGCAAAGACCCTTCTCCTTCAGATTTGGATACGACGTCGTCCACAGTAGATACTTTACTCCATTCTCCATCTAGCTGTTGTTTCCATAATGTAACATCTCCATCGCCACTGCTTACAGCTAAAATATTACCAGTAACACTCCAACTGAGCCTCCATACAGGAGCATCAAATTCATTTAGTAAAGTTGGCTGCCAAATACCATCCTGTGCACGAACCCAAATTATCACTTTTCCATCTTCACTGCAACTAGCAACAAGATTTTGATTCGCCAATGAAGTAGGAGCCCACGCTACATCTCTCACCCAATCCATATGAGAAACTCCTGTTCCTAAAACAGCATCTGGATCTTCCTTCCATTTTCCATCCATGTCACGGACCCAGAAACGAATGCGATTATCGCAGCCACCAGTTACAAGACGTAAAAGCTTTTGTTGCGTTTGACCTTCATCACTTTCGCTATTTGTTGGACCAGGATCCAACTCATATGGAGCCCATGAAACGGCATTGACACCCAAAGAATTATCAAGAAACTTATCAATGCTCCATGTATCATCTTCGTTATGACTTAAAATACTTACAAAACCATCACTGCTAGCTGCTGCAACGATCAAGCCATATTCATGTGGGGCAAAAGATACACTGTTGACAGAACTTTCATGGAGATTACGATTGGCACTAAGAAGCATCCAGTCCCCGGGAGCACGTTCACGATGGAGAAGCACAGAGCCATCAAATGAACAAGAAGCCAGTACAACTCCAAATTTAGGATGTGCCCAAGAAACCTCCCAGACTGGGCCCTCGTGTCCTTGGAGGGTTTTTGTGTGAATATAGGTTGACCCAGAAACATCGTAGATTTTAACAGTCCGGTCTATGATAAAATTTTGTTGGGGAAGTTGATGTCGAATATTATGATCAACACATTAAAATGACGATGTATGATAGGGTGTAAGTTTGTGAAAAGTATGGTTGCAATTCAATTTTGATTGTTTGAAAAACATCGGAAAAACATTTTAACTTACCTGATGATGAAGTTGCAAGTTTGCAACCATAATAATCAAGTTGCGCATCATGAACCATATCGTCATGTTGAGTATCTACAAATATTGGACCTTGTTGCTGCTGTTGCTGTTGGTCTTGACCGACCATTGCTGCGGTGTCTCCTGCCATTGCTGTTGCCATTTTGATGCACGTTTAATATGAACTGCCACTTGCAAGTAAGATTGGATATAGCGGACCCTAATTTTGTTCAGGGTAGTACTGTAGTTGATTCTAGGTAGGCTACGTTTGTTTTATCTTTTATTGCAAACCCAAACTACCATACTTATCCAAAATTAGACTTCTTATGTAATACTCCTAGGATACTGAATTGTACGAACACGCGTTTGTTTTCAAAAAAAGAAAGCTATGATACGGGACACAACTTTATGTTCAAATTGTATTCAGCAGGTTTTGTATTTTAGTATCTTTCTTAAATCAATTATTGCTCATGTTTAAAAAAGCCACCTCAGGAGAGTGTCAAAATCATATTAAATTGGATTTTATTTTAGAATTTTTTTTGCTTTCTGCAATGAAAACTGTCAATATAAATCTTCTCACTCGACTGATTTTTTGTACAAAACAACATATTATTTCGAGCTATTAATTTACGACATTGCGATCAAAATGCATCTAATGGAATGGAGGATTCTGCATTTTATTCTTCCTTCTCATATCAATTGGTTCTGCTTTGTATGTATTTGATGATTATATTTGATTGAATCTCTCAATTTTAGTGATGGTGATTTTGAGCCTTACATTTCTTTTCATAATTATTTAAAACGATTTGGGCGCAAACTTCAATTCGTTCAAAAAAACTTTCGCTAATACCACCAGCTAGGAAAGCACTAAATAATGTGAATGCTTACCAATGGCACTATCTTTTCTATATTTATTACATTGAAGTGGACTTTGGTTTAGTGGGAGTTTCATTAGGATTTCTTCTCTCAGTGCCACTATAGAATGATCGGAAGGAAGATACTGCTAGTCCACTCAATCCTCTGTGACTACTCATTATATTTGATCTTGATAAAGTTGGTGTACGGTCGTTACGAGCTGAAGAGTAGTGCCCTACCCCTCTGTGTCCACTCATACCCGTTCGGAAATTGGGGGTATGATATTTTTGCTCTTTCTGTCTTTGTTCTGTATTTCGATGTGGGGGTGAACTTGGGATCGATTCTGCATTCAAAGCTGTTTTGGGCTTTAATTCTAATTCTATTGCCATGCTTGATGAAGATTTGTCTTCCATTGGTGCAGACTTTAACGATTCATCATCCGATAATTTTGTGATATCTTCAGGATCTTTCTTCGGAGCTCTCTGGATTGTAAAATCTTCACTGCACAAAGATGCATTCATATCTTTAGTTAAGGCGTCAAAGATATTTGCAGTCTCTTTCTGCTGTTTCACTAAAGTCTTCTTTTTTTCAGTAAGGGCTAGAAGGATTCCTTCTAAACGACAAGCTTCATCAACTGGGCCTCCCACTTTCATATTAATAATTGTAAATTATTGAGTCGCAAGAAAGTGAAAACACTAGGATCAAAACAGATAAGCTCGACTCACCTTTTATCAATTTATCTATGGCCACAATTCCTTTTTTTCGTGCTAATATAGCCCAATTATCAATTATATTGATCACCTGAACTCTATCCCCATGGTACAGCGTATCTATCGGAGTTGTTTGATGCACATTTTTCAAATTATTTTGGCGATATTGATTGTCAGTATTCAGATCCACTTCATCAAGAACATTTCGTGTTTTCGATGTTTTCGAAGCTTTCGAAATTCTAAAGAATTTGTCTTCTTTGCTTTTTTTCTTTGCCTTTTGAACTGGTTTCACCTGCGGACTAGGTTTTGGTTCCTTTTTGAGAGCGAATACTGAAATCGCTTCATCATATGAAACCATGTAGGTTCCACAAACTTTTGATGCAAGCGAAACAACAACGTTTGTATTGATTTCCTCCTCGTAATCATCATCAGATGTAGATTGACGATTTTGTATACTTGTAAGTAGCCTCATGGCTTTTTGTTCAGTTTCTCCTGATTTTGTAATCGTCTCCATCAAAGACATAAGCACCACATTTTTTGGTAGAGGGTATCGTCGCTTCTCTTTCTTCTCAAGTTTTTCTTCTTTTTGAGACGATTCCAGTGAACCGAGAGACCTTACCTGAGGAGTTGACCGATAATAACGCGACTGACGTGAAGAAACGGATCTATTAGAATATGCCGAAGCTGATCGATATCGATCTTGTTCGTGCTGTCTTCGTTGTGGCTCATTATTTGGTTTGTCCTCGGGAAGAAATAAACTTTGACGGCATTCCATGCAGCGTTCGAGGCGTTGGCCGCACTCACTACAAATATAAGTGTGTCCACAGGGCAAGACTACTGGATAAACATCAACGTTATTAAATGGTTCGCAGCATATTATGCAATGCAGGGAGAGTGGTGATGCCATTCTTTGGGTTTCCTCGCTTGCTTTTCTCTCATTCAAAATATGTTGATTCTTAGCCTTCAAATTCTACTATATAGTTAAGAAGGTCTAAACATTTCAAAAATCTTGTTCATAAACATGTCAGACTATTAAGCATAAAAAAGAAAATATAGAATCTTTACTTAAAGAATACCTCCTATTTCGAATTACTTGAGAATTTCAAAACATCTATATATAAATGATACACATGCAATAAGGATCCAAATAGGCCAACCGGAAGAAACTTCTTAACTGCTGTGGTGCGTTTGAGACTGGTATGAAATAAATTCTGATTGGAGAAGAAAAAGCAAAAAGATACGCATAAAAAATATGTGCTTTGATAATTTTAAAATTTGAATCCGACTGTACTTTCAGTATTAAGAACACGAGTCACAATTAAAATAATTTAAAATCCAGATAATCTTTCCAAAATGATACAGATTCTTTAAACCGTTAAAAACGCATCGACAAAAATGAAGTTTAAGAATAATATCCACATAAGAAACTAATTTTCAAAAATATGATTCTAAGAACATATGTAATTCAAAAATACATGAATCAAATGAAACGGCTTGCCAAATGAATTTACTCTCTTCGTACCGTACTTCAAAATTTTATCACATGAAGTAATAAATAAATACTGAACGTGTTGGAAAAAAAGATCTTCTTTCAAAAAGAATCCATCTACTACATGATGTGAAAAATGATGCTCGCCACGGAGTTGATTTAGATTCTCACTGATCTTTGCGTTGATCAGATTGGTACAGTAGAAATTACAATTTGTTCTGCAATTTATGTTATCCCTCATTTCTGTAAACTATTATTGCAAATCTCCGAAGCTGTGAATAAATAAATCGTTTCTGAAAATCAAACACATAGAGATGACATGATGCTTTGCTTAGAAGTACGCTTTCCTTTCTCACAAGGAAATTTTACGCATTGGTATTTGAAAAAACCATTAGGAAACGAATCTGAGCTTCACTCACATGCATGAATAAATTAACCTTTTTACTCACAAAAAATTGTGGTAAAAGTAACTCAGTTATTCAAAAATGTGTCTGTAGATCCAAACTAGATATATATAAGCGGTAAGGCAACTGATGCAAAGATCACAATGAATGTCTTAAATTGAATGTTTTTTGCCATTCAACAAGCAATGATACATCTTTGTATTCCCCTCTGCGAATCTTAAATTAATCATTTGTCACTTCTCGTATTTTTCTGTGTGAGAGTATATATGTAGCAAAGCTGAAGGTATTGACATTTTACTTCAGGTGACTTACACAACCTTGAAACATATATCTAATTTATGATTATTATTATTAAATCATAATTATCATGCTACCATCATGCTACAATTACCAAACCGAATCCTAATCTGATAAGAAAAATAGAAAACGTCATATATTATATTGTAATAGTGGCTGGGTTACGCGATGTTCGCACAATTGTTGGAAGCAATTTGAGAATGGCGATAGGATGATAGGGAAGCTTGATTGCTTTTGGAATCGACGAGATGGGGTTGCATACTTATTGGTACGTATTGTAAATGTCTGTCGAAATAAGATATTAACTAAAATGTCGTAGGTATCGTGCAACACATATTTCATGAAAGATTTGAAATCGATGGCATGTTCTATTAAATTAATGCTGACAGATGACACTATTTCAAGTTCTATACGGCCAAACCTTTCAGGCATGTGCTATACCCATTACAAAACAAGAAATCAATCGGCTGTTCTTGCTAAGATCTTTCATGCACCTCTTATTCAATACCATGTCAACGTATTGCAGATTCGTAGCTTTATCTTGATTGATGAATAATTGGAAATATGCATTATTTATTTATAGTTTGGCTAAAATGAAGCTGGCTTCAATCACATTACTCGCGCTTTCAATTCTCAAACAACTTGGCTACTCTTCTGCATTAGAAGAGGTATCTGATGGCTTGAGTGAGGCATTCATGACTAGGGTCGTGAAAGCAGCTGCAGCCTCAGAATTGTCAAAGAAACCAAATGAAGTCATTATGAAGCGCCAATTCTCATCTGAAATGGTGCAAATAGATTACAACGAAACAATCGATGCAGGAAGGGACGACGCCGTTTTCATAAAGGATAAAGGCCAATGTTTTGTTGCGTTTCAAGCGACTACTCACTATCTTTCTGACATCCTGCAAAATGCAAATCTTTTCAGCGAAGATGCATGCAGAGGCAAGGATTGCTGTGAATTTCGTCAAGGATTTTATAATGCTTGGGCGTAAGTATCATGTCATTATACTCTTTTTTAGAACTTATTATATATATATATTACTTTCCGCTAACTCCCTTATTTTGTGCACCTGATCTTAATATAGAACAGAGTATAAGGATAAACTTATGGATGAGATCAAGGCCTGTGTAGAAGGGTGCGACGAAAGCGGCCCTGAACCATGCCTTATCATTGCTGGGCATTCTCAAGGAGGAGCTATTGCAACTGTTGCATCTGTCGAGCTGTCTACAATTACCTCCAGCTATGAAGTCATTACATTTGCGGCTCCACCATCTCTCTTAACACACCCTGATAAATGCAAAGCATTGGATTATAAGAAGCATTATCGCTTTGGTAAAGGCCTATACAAGCCTGGTAAAGTCCAAGGAGGACGTTCCGGATTATTATTTGACTTAGTTTCTTTTGCTGGTCCTCCTCTTGATGATTATTACTCAGTGGGAGAATTTTTGGTGCTCTCAAGTGAGAGTGATGTAAGTGTAGCCTACATGGGTAGTAATTATAATGAAAGGATGGGACCGAGGGACCATAATGACTTCCTTGGTGATGCTCATGCAATGCATACTCCAAAAGGGCATGATTGGGAAAATACCGGATACTTTCAGATTGTCCGAGATATCCGAGATAGCGCGGTGTACCCTGTTCCAGTAGATGGGTTCAAGAATGGTTCACATTGTGCCAAAAAAGAATATGGAGAATTTCTTTGTAAATCCAAGAAATGTCAACCAACTGGCTTCGGAGGATGGCGTCCCAAATGCGTGGAAAATAATGATATTGTTGCGACAGAATAGTTGTTAATTCATTATTTTGTTCAATGAACACATGCGGAATAACAGAAAGATTGCAAACGAAGCAAAAAATGATCCATTAGAGTGAAGTTAAATTGATCTATTGCCTGTAATCAAATAAGCAAAAATATATTAAGAGCATCCAATAAGCATAGAAGATTCACTGCATGATTTACGGGTATTACTAAACTGTGTTTTGGCAGTAAAAAAAGAATCTTTTTTTGCAAATTTCATTTAAATTTTAAGGTGTATTTCTAGCCTACATTTTTCTCATTCAGAATCAAATTCTTCTTTTTTCTCAAAATTCTCATCATATCCCACTTCATCTTCCTCTGTACCTTCACCTTCTCCCACCTCATCTGAAAATAGTGACTTAACTGTATTAGCAGCATTTTGAAAAGTTTGAGGCATAGGAGGGGGTGTAACAGCATTACTCCCATCCGCAAATTGACCTCTTCGAATATTAGCTAAGAACAAATCTTTCAAAACATCTTTGACTGCGTATGATCTATGTTGTTCGCTTTGATAAAGCCAGAGAGGGTCTTCTCTAGGTGGGCGTGATCGCTCATCGAATTCTTCTTCTTTTTCGGATTGAGAATCATTTTGAAATGATCTGTCCATGGGATAAATATGTAATAAGGAAGGTCGTCGATGTTCTTGCTTTCTGCCAATCATTTCTAGTGTTACTCGATTCATAAACATGTGCTCATTGGAGCTATGATTTCCTTTACTACGTTTTAATGACCCTAAGTTGGTGACATTGGCAGATTTGGATGGAACGTATCGATGCAAGGGTTTGGGAATCGAAGAAGTGGAGGAGGTATTTGATAAAGTTTCTTCTACATTTTGATCTTGTGAAAGGACCAGTAAATGTTTACTCTCTTCAGCCAAATGATGAACAGCCAGCAAATTCTCGAGATTTTCATCCCAACGTTGAAGTTTAGCGTCTCTTTTCCTTTCCTCAGATACAAATGATTTAGAAACCTCTCCATTGGTTTCAATAATTAATTTGATCCGATCTACTAATACTTTGTTCAGCTCAGAATCATTTTTTGAATTCGTGATAGGTATTCCCCAAGTCATGATTCCGCATATCTTTCCTGTCCAATCTAAATAATAAACTATTCCTGTACCATACACGGCTCTTTTTGCGACTTTTTTATTGTTTGATAGACTTTTACGGAGTGTAGTTTGTCGTCTTTGAAATCCTTTATTGACTTCATTCGTTGTTGCATTTTCAGGAATTCGTCCATTTTGACGCATTCTAGCCTTTCGAATATCATCAGCCTGATTTGTCCACCAAAATCCATGTGTAGTCATACGTCGTGAATCGCAGTCTCCAATGAATAACGCATGGATTCCTAGGGCTTCCAATGCATATGACTTTGTATTCAAGGTTTTTACATTCTTTGTGTCAACATTTGAAGAAGTATCGTAGGAGCATAAATCTGTTCTTAACATAGGAAGAGTTTCATCTGCAAACAAAGGCAATTTTTTGCCGCTTAGTTTCTTCTCCATTCTCATCATGCTTCCCTTCTGTCTATACAAAGATTTTTCATAATCTTTGACCATATTTCGAGCAGCAATTGCGCCTGCCAACGCAGCATCTGCAACTCCGTCTCCGGCTACAATAGCATTACTACCTGAACGAGGATATCGAGCTACAGATCCAGCAGCATATATACCAGACGCAGCAATGAGCTCAGCGTTCACAACTACACGTCCATCATTCGAGTAACACGAGAGAACAGGATTTGAAATTATATTTGACCATGCCCGGTAGTTTTTCTCAATAGACTGCTCCACCACATTCGAGTAAGGCATAACTGCAGTGCCACTAAGCCCATGAATTAAAGGTGCGACCACAATTAAATCAGTAGCTATTCTTTGACTGTCTAATGTATCGTAGGATTTTGAGACGTGTATTTCCAATTGTGGAACTAAAGAATTATTTTCTGGTGAAGTTAAAGAAATATAACGTACAAGAGATCGAGAATGAACATCAATCCCATGTTGACTTAATCGTTTCATGAGTGCAGCTTTCAAGTAATTTGGAATATTAGAGGATAGAGGTGAAGATGAACCAAACATGAGAGTACAATTTGATTTTTTTTTATTTTTGATTGAAGATGCATTTGATATGGCAGCTACAAGTTCCAAAGCTTCAACTCCACTTCCCAGAACCGTGATATGTGCATTTTGTGAGGCAGCCATTAAAGCTACTTGTCGCACCATGGCAGGTGATAAAATAGGCAGTTGTTTCCCGTCTTGATTTGTCTCGGAAATATTGTGAGAAGAGCTTTTTAATTCCAGAATTCGTTCCAAAGCTTCATCCTCCATATGCGATGTAGGTACAGGCGCACCCCGTGCTCCTGTGGATAATAATATAGAATTTCGGTATTGTATAATATCCCCATTTTGTAGTTCGATGTATTGCTCATCATGAAATATTTTTTTGGCAGTTGTTGCGTAATGAAATAATTTCTTGTTGGAGGTTGCTATAGATGCAGTTAAGGGGTCTATGGTGGCAATAATAGCTGACGGATGAAGTTCCTGTATAGTTTGCAGTGCTGAATTTCCCGCACTTCCATTGCCTATAATCACATAGTCAACAATTCGAGATTTGATTATCTTTCGATTCATTTTGCTTGAATCCTCAGAAAAACTAGTATGTAATGAAGTGCTTAATTTGTTAGATGAAGCGAGAATTGTAGATCTGTGTTTTTTTGAAGGATCAAGTGTCTCAATACTTGTGCTATATTCAAGATTTTTGCAGGTATTCGAATTAATCTCAACTTGCTTATCAGAGCATGATGTAGCATTTGGTGCATACGTAAAACTTGTTAACGCGCTTGTGGAAGCTATGGCTGCAGCTGCTGAAAGCCGATGTTGGTGAAGCAAAGCTGCAATTTTGGAGGTCGATGATGAAAACGGCATAGTCTTGAGTTTTGTTATTCAAAATTAAATTCTCGAATTCAAGAGGATGATTAAGGATGCAAGCCGCTATGTAATGTATAAAAATGCACCATTAATGAAAACGTTATTTTTCATCAGGTTTTCATTGCAGTTCTTTCGAAATAGTATTCGTCTAAGGTTTTTCTAATTTTTATTATGGTATGATGATTAATGTCGAACAGGTCAGCAGCACAAATCAAAAACATCAGAAAGATGATTTTTGAGAACTGCTGGTGACGACTGATGCACGAAGATCATGCCTTTTGTGAAATGTATTTGAATATTATTTAGATGAAAGTTGATCCAACAGTACATATTTTTTCAGTATCTATTCTACTGAAATATTTGCCGTAAATCTTTTGTGTCTCCTCACAAAATTGAGACAATTTCTAGAACCGTTCGTCGCTTTTACAACAGCAACATAACATTTCTTTTTCACTCTAAGATTTTTATAGAACCATACTAAAATACCCGATCCTTTCTTATGAAAGGTTATCAATGAACTCCTTGATCTAAAAGTCCAAAAGCTTTTGTTTGCTAAAACAAATGATAATGAGATGCCTGATGTAGAACAGATGCAATACTTTGTATGAATAGTTCACATGGTATTTCGAGAGTGAAATATTTGATGATCGAAGATTCTACTCCATAGAATATATCTGTTTAGTATAGCATCATTTTTTCGTTTCCACAATAGCAGTAAATTCTCTTAGCGCAATCATCTAAATAAACTGGCGATATGCCTAAATTGATAGCACAAATCTTAAAAATAAAATTGCATCTAGTTTGAATTTAATTGAACATACTTTTTGTAGTCACCACAGTTCAATGGGTTTCTTTATCTAAAGTTCAAACATATAAAATTTAATATTACAACTGTTATTCAGATTGTATTCTACCTTCAGCATCACTGAGGCTTTGAGCGACCTCCTCTAGAGCTTCACCCATCTCTTCCAAACGGGTAGACCAAACAACATCGTCCTTTTGACATAAATCCGAAGGTTGATACAAGCATACAGAATGCAAATATATTAATTTGATCATGGCAGAGAGGATAACCCTTCCAAAACTGCTACGGAACCAGAGTATTTTATCATCCAAACTAGTAGTAAGTGAGTTTGCCTTGGACACAAAAGTATCTAACATGAATTGAAAAGCTGGGCCCGACGAATCCATCAAATCACAATTATTGCATGAATGTTTGTAGAGAATTTTAAAGACGGAATACGGTGGGTGATCTGTTAGGCAAATTTGACGGAATGCATCTTCATACGATTGAACAAAGCCAGGAAGTTGGTCGGGATTAGTGTACGCATGATAGGCATTTTCCAGCGCATCCAAACGACCATTGATTATGTCATCGAGCTCTTCTTTTGCAAATCCATCAGAAATAAATTGCTCAACAGAGGAGAAGCCAGCCATCATTTCTGTTTGTAAATCATCTAACTTCCCATCAATTTGATCTAATCTGTTAAATACTTCATTCTTAAATTCCTCCAGAAGTTGTGATTGCTGATTGTCCGAGTCGTCAGAAGATGCACCCCAACCAAAAATATTTTTTAGATTGGACGCAATTGAGGTGACATCTGCAAGACCTGATATAGCATTCATGACATTATTGGAAGAGGGGAGTCGTTTCCCGATGAATCTTGCACCAAAGCGTGCAGCCATACCGAGAATTGGCCATGGCATTCGTTTGTTAGATCTAGTCGATCTTGTCGAAAGGTTGGAATAGTCCGATAAAACCCGAGCAGCTTCCTCAAGTTCCAAGGCTGAATCACTCAAGCCATTTTCAATTATATCTGCTTCTAAACCGCATGCAGAAAGACTTGAACGAACTTCAACTTCGGCTGTAGCACCATTAGGAGCCGATATAGTAAACGTTCTAATCGATTCACAAGTATCGATATTGAACCAACCACTGGGGAACACCATATCAAAAGTTTCCTCAGCACCTCCTCCATCTGTTTCTACAAGAGTCATGACCAAATCAGTCGTGGGCGAATTGAAGTTCGTCTCTTTGGCATTCTTGATTTCAAAACACTCTTCATCCATCGGGACTTCACAAGATCCACTGACCCAGGATCCCCATTGACAATCATCCCATGTCGACTGCGGCCAATACATTTCGCTCTCTAAAAATAACCTGATGTCAAAATAGTCACAAAAGAAACAATCTTCGAGATCGGATGGGACATTACACACTCGTGTTATTCGAACAAGCCTATTCGGACAATCTTTCATTGCTGCCACTGGGGAAGCAGTTGGTTTGGAAGTAGGTGGAGGAGCGATTGTTGGCGAATTGGTTGAACATCGTTTCTGAAAAATTTTACCTATGAGCTCATTGAAAAGTCCTTGTGTTCTACGCCTTACTTCTGGTGGTTTTGAGTCCAACGTCTTACTGTCTAAATAAAGTGTGGAAACAATATTTTTGGACTCTGTGATCCCAAACTGCACCAATAAAGAACAGAATACTAAATATCGCTGGAGCATTTTCATGATGAGTTACGTTGAGATTAAATTGTAAGGAGGTACAATTATTTTCGTTGGAAAAGAGAAGGAGTTCATCCAAGACATTCTCCGTTATATTCTCTGTTTTTGATCCCGAATTAAAATTTGTTTTCTAAATATTTCCGATTTTTCTGTTTTTCTGTCTTGGTACGATTACATAAATAGGTCTAATTAAATCGTTGATAATTGATCAGTAATTTATGACGTTGAAATATTTTGTGCAAGACTTGACAAAAGATAATTTATTAGCTTGCGGAATGGTGCAAAGTTTTAGATACAAAATTGCTGTGTTTATTTTTTTCAAGGTGCCTTTATCTTCTGAGAAAACGAAGACAAACTTTTTTCATTTTAAGAATTGGTTTATTGATGGTCGTCCATGGCTATTTTTCGAGCGAATTTAGTCATAATGTATGATTTGCAAATAAATTTGTTTTACTGCTGGTATTTGCATATTTACATAATCAATAATGGATGATGGGAATTCTTTCCGCTGAACTAAAATAAATTATTTGTGATATTGATACATTACTTTCATCAAAAACAACATTAGGTATACTAAAAGAGACTTGTGATTGAAAATGTACTGGTCCCTTTCAAAATGAAGTGATTCCTCTGTTCTTGCATCTTCGTTTTTTAATCACACGTAAGCTATGACGTAATCAAACCCGGCGCAAATTTGAAGTGCTTGAAGACATAAAGAAGCAGCCACACATCACGTCTTTACCTTGCTCTTTTCCACTTTTCATCTTTGAGAACTTGAAAAAAGAGTGTTTCTCCTTTTTATCCATTAACAGAATGAATCCATCACTCTCTTCTACTATCGGAACTAGTTTAAGTATCACAATGCCCATTGTAAGACTCCACCAAGTTCCCAATAATCAACTTGCCCATTTCGGAGTCCTTCAAACACTAAAAAACTTTCAAAGATCCTCCTCTGAATCATCCAATACCTTCAAACTCATCCATTTAATTCGCCATGCAGAAGGAACACACAATGTTGAAAAAGACTACAAAAACCCAATCCATTTGGATGCACCCTTAACAACCAAGGGAACCCAACAATGTCGTGAATTTGCAAAACAAGATCAATCATGGAAGATGGAGTTAGAATGCATTCTGACATCACCCATGTGTCGTGCTATCGAAACTGCGACTTATTGCTTTGAGGATATTTTGTTCTATGATAACAGTAACGCAAGGATCACAAGCAACATTCCCATGATAGCTCAGGAAGAATGGAGAGAAACTGTAAATTATGTATGTGACAAACGTCGTGATACAAAAGAAATTCAGAATCAATTTGCATATATAGATTATACCAGTATTCTCCATGAACATGATCCAATCTGGTCTAAATATGAAGCACGTTTCGGATCAGCATCCGATCATAAAATTCATCGTGAATCGAATGACTCAATTGGATTACAAGAACGGATTTTAGATGCTTGGAAGGTCCTTCATTCCAGACCCGAATCATCGATTGCAATCGTGAGTCATTCAGCGCTCTTTATGCATATGTTTGATTCCTATTTTGAGAATTTACAGGATATCATTGAATATGGAGATGATAATGTGGAAACATACATGAGACCACGGTTTGCAAATTGCGAATGTCGATCTGTCATTATGGAATGGATATCCTAATTTTAATTTTAATTATTGTTACAATCAATCTTATTGCATTAGTTGCAATTTATGAACATGTTATATAGTCACCTCCTCAACTCGTTGCGCCTGCAATGTCGATTTCTGAACCAATCGATGTGTAACATCATTCATCACCTGACTCACAAACCACAATTCCATCTCTTCCTTGGTGAAAAAATCGGGACAAACCTCCTCTTCTTTGGGTGGATGATTGGAACATAAATCCCAACAAAGATCAATCTCACCCGCAATTAAATCATGAGAAAGTTTCGCAATCAGTTGCTCCAATCCATATACAATACGTTGCTTTTCATTTGGATCTTTGGCTTCCAACAACATTTTCCGATCCTGTGATACAGATACAAAGAAACTATTGGAAGGGATTGCGAAGGGATAGGAATGAAAGTTCACATCTTGAGCATGTTCAAAAGACAAGATGTCGAATAAGTCCAATGTAAAATTATTGGAGGAAGTGAGAAGAAATTTAGGTGTTTGTGAATCTAGTGTCAATGTGACGTTGAGGGATTTGGGACGTTGATAATATTGAGAGGTCTGCGCTTGGTGCCATGTTAAGGTTACACCTTTTTGCAATAATTCTTCAATAAAGGTTTGGACAAATTGAGGGTCATTCATGTAATCTTCTTGCTTCTTTACATGCATTCGTTTTTTAGACGGAGTTTTATTATTATTGTTGTCAGAAGAGGGTGGTTTTTGTGGTGAATTCTTTTGAGAATAGACAGTATTGGGTGGTGGAGGAGGGATTGCTGGAGTGGAAATGGGTTTTTGTGTTGAAATTGGATTATTCGCAAGAAGAGGCTTGGCAATAGTTTCTCTAGAAGGTTCTTCCTCATGTTTCACTTCCTCTGATGATACATTGCCCTTCCCTGAGTGTGTAGAATACATACTTGGATCAGAATCTTCGGATCCTTCACTAATGGTACTGGCATGTGTGGTATCATCATCGTAGAAGGTCGATTCATCATCATCATAATACGAATCATCATCGTGGTAACGAGAAGCATATTCCGGAGGAGGATCGGGGAAAAACTCCGACAAATTAGGAATAGTAACTTGAGTAGGTCCACATTCGGAAGAAAACATTTGAACCAGATTGTTGATTCCTAGTTGCTCCAGCAGATCGGAATCATCCTTATTTTCCTTGTTTGGAGAGAGATTGGATTGTGTGGATTCCTTAGAGATGGAGGGAGATATATTGCTGGAATATGTATGAGAAATGGAAAGGACATTGGGAGAAGATAGAATGTTCTTGGTGATTTCTGTGGCTTCTGAATCATGACTTTCAAAACTACCAACTGTAAATGGGGGACCACCATTCACATCATTTACTTGGACTGTAGGAGGATTTGTAATTGGATGATTTCGATGAGTTATATTATTATTTGGCGGTCGTTCCATGCGAAGACGTGCCATGGGAGAAATATGATCTAATGCGGGTGAGACCAACAAGGCGTTCAAATCCTGATCAGGTTTCTCACTCGATGAAGATGCTGTATGATGAGTGGTTGATTTTGGAGGAGAGGCTGCCATTTGATTCAATGCTTGTGAAGTTTGATTTAATGCCGACGTCATCCAGGAATCTGCAGCATGAATGATTTTACCCATTTCTGTCACTATTTCTCCACTTGGATTTGTACTATCTTCACCTTTGGTTTCCTGCTTCTGATCCTCAAATGATACATAGTCTTTCTTAGGATCTTCCATGGGCGTGGCTGGAAAGCTTTCCCATGCTGCTCCATTGATCCGAGTTGTTCCTTTAGCATCTACTTGTACTTCTACTCCATCATTGGGGGTGCTTTTTTGTTTCGAAGTTTCTTCTCCCCGAAACATATCCATAAATGTATACAAATTAGTGGAAGTGTTGCCACTATCTTGGCTAGTATGACTATCATTCAACGAAGCGCTAAATGAATTCTGAAACGAATCATCTAAAAAAGATGATACCTCCGTCAAAGCTGCCGTTGCTGCCGTCATCACAGTAGATGTATCATTTTCTTTCTCATTCTTGACATTTTTCGTTTCTACTATTGGAGCATCCTCAATTGGTGCATCAACCGTATAAACTTGAATTCGAACTTCTTTCGATTTGCGAGATTTGGATTTAGTTGTTGCAGCAGCTCGTTGCTGTTTGCGTTCTAACCTTGATAATATGCGTTTTTGATTACTGCTCATTACATCATTGGGAGATGATGGTGAAGATGTCTTGGATGATGAAGAAACTTTTGGGGAACTCTCCTCTTTCTTTTCTTTCCCCGTCAACGCTACATTAGTTTTCTCTGATTTCGAAGTTTCTGAAGTGTTTCGCAATTTATCAGGAGCATTTAATTCAATTTCCATCATTGTATCCACCATACAAATCAGTTTCAAACGTTCTTGCACGGATAATTGACTCCGTTCTATAGATGTTACGGAACGATAAAAAGAATCGTTAATAACTGCTTGCTCACTTAAATGATCAATTTGGGAGCTTTTCAAGGAAGACTTGGTGTGTATATAACTATTATCTGGAGGGATATCACTCAGTGTTCCTTGCGGAAACATTTATTTCTTTGCTTCCGTTTTGTCTGTAATTCTTTGATAACTTAAATAAAATTTCCGTATGTTTAACATCTTTTAACACATATCTTCAGAAGTAATCCATTCTACCGACGTATAAGGATTTTAATAAAGTCATATAGGCATAGTCATAAAATATCTTCTAAATAATGTTTTTGAATCTTTGTCGCTTAAAGATATGTTTGATTTTTTGAGATGGTTTTTACCCTACTTAATATATACACATGTTTATAATCTATGTGGAACATATGATTTGGATTTTAATATCTAGTATATGCGAACATTACTTAAGCAAATTTGCATTTAACATAGAGACTGACCAAAATGCAACGCTTTTTCTATTGAATTCATAAGCGATTTAGTTTGAACATAACATAACCCTACGTGTTAGAATCTGGACCTGATCCTATTTATTAATCTATTCTATACACACATGCGGATCAAATTATGCTAAAATATTATTATTATTATTATTGTTTATTATTGTTTATTATTGTTTATTATTGTTTATTATTGTTTATTATTGTTTATTATTGTTTATTATTGTTTATTATTGTTTATTATTGTTTATTATTGTTTATTATTGTTTATTATTATTCTTTATTATTTATATATTATAATTGAGCATGATTTCGCGAAGTAAGAATTCATGTTGATAACTATTCTAACTGCAACGTCAGAAGTCATTGAAAAAAGCTTTGTATCAGAAAAGACAACTTCCATTTATAATGGGATTCTAGTGCAATTTATTGTGTGGTTATTTGATAATCATAAGCATCACATCGAACCTTCCATCATGGATGATCTTATGGATTGTCACGAGAGAGACAAACTCGAAGAATTGGATCCTCCCATGCAAAAAACAAGTAAGAAAAAAAATGGCAACAATGAATCCCTGCACAAGCATCTAAGAGCAGGTTGTAAAATTCATTTGGCAAATATGAAGCCATCAATGAATGGATCCGTTCATAATTCACCTATTGTCATTCAAGGAGAAGGAGAAAATGAACTTACATAAACAACCATTCGTGAATTTATGAATGGTAAGAAGAAGTTAAAGATTATTAATGAGGAAGCCCAATCGGATATATCTACAAAATGTGCTGAGTTCCTATGCCAAAACAAATGCAGAATAATTTGAAAATGCTCCTTGCTGGAAAAAGAAGGGCTGATCAAAAGAAAAAAGGCTTGGACTATCCATGATCACTAAAGGCAAAAGACCCATTTCTCAAGAAGCAAACAAATCTATTTTTTAGTGAGAAAAAGGAACATATTTTTGCTCATGTTCTTCTTGTACTAGACTGGACACTAATGAAAAGAGCCGGAAATTGTGTGAATTGTAAAATAAATCACATCAATTTTCGTAATGATTGTCTAGTTTTTGAGTTCACAAAAAGGAAATCACATAAAAGAGGCAAAATTTATATTGGGCCATGGCACGTATACGCCAATCCTCGCATGCTGTGGGGTTGTCCAGTTTTAAGTTTGGCTAGATTTTTTTTGCATTTCCAGAATTCTTGAAGGGAGATATGCCCCTATTTGATGGGTCCTTTCAATATCAAAGGTATAACAAGCTTTTTTCTAATCTTGTCAAATGTTTAGAATCAGAACTCTTTGATCTTGGCTTTTTACCTGGCAATCTAGGAACTCGTTGCAGCAGGAAAGGAGTTGCAACCCTGATTGCAAGTAGGTGTACTGTTTGTCCCCCAATTTTCACCAGCTTCTTTGTTAGACCAATTGAGCAAAGAATTTTGCTATTTATTCACCATATTTTGATTTTGAGTCTTTAAGTGATCAAGAAAAAATGAGATAAAAAAGAGGTCAAAAAAGAAATCAAAAATCATTTAAGATGTACCCTTCCAAATGCAAAAAAAATTAAACCACAAACATGGAATGTGGTTTTATTTTGCTTTGAAACTTTATGCTATCACTGCAATTACTTGTGCAAGAATTTGCGTAAATAATGCATCTTACGAGGGTCCCCAGTGTTTCACAATATCAGCAAAAAACAAATGTAGATGATTAAATTTGTCTACCCCCCATGGACCAGTAACAACAAAAAGTTACTCAAGAGCTTCAGGCATATAAATCATCACTACCAACTGCAATTTTATCAATGTTAGATGGGCATGGATTGTTGTCAACAGGAATGAATGCAGATAAGGTAATTAATTTTTTTAAGAAAACATTGAGGATATGGTCTCACAAATTCTACAGAAAGCTAAACCTAGTTTGATATAGCATACACATAAGGATGATTTTAACAATGGGGTGTTGTACGTCCTTCACGAAGAAGAAATTGCACCCTTAACACCATATAAAAATTTGAGGAATCTTACAAAACCGGAATATGCTTTAAAAGCAAGAGAAGGGCACACAAATTCAGTTGAATGTGTGAAGAGGAGAAGGTAGAAGGTAGGATTCCGCCATGGGAAACTTACAATATTGCCTCCAGATTTTGCCTTTCCGAGAATAACTACAAATCAATTAGTTCTGAAATGGTTAGTGGGGAATATAAAAAATAATTTGCCTTCATATTGTGCTTTGTCAGCTACAGATGTTTGAAATGACAACAGATTACTACACAAACCTTTTTATGAAATGAAAATATTGATGAGGTATATCGAGTGTGTAGCGAGGAGTCATAATTGTTGGGTTCACAATAATCAAGATGGCACAAATGAGAATCTGTATAATATGTGGGAAAAAATTGGAAACAGGTTTGTTATTGATCCTTTTACAAAAAATCTGGGAGAAGAAAGGAAACGTCCTGGAAAACCGTTTACAACAGGTTGGCTTTGGCAAAAGAATTCTCCAAAAAAACATACCATTTACACTAATAATCCAAAAGAAATTATTCCTATTGTTGAACGTCCGTCCTCTCATCTCGGAATGAAAGACCATCCACAAATTGTAACAATAGTGCAAAATAAAGAAAATCCATTTTCTGAAATAGGAGAAGATATCACACTAACAATGCTCACAAATATGTCTACAGAATCTGAAAAACTACATTTATTGAAGATCATAAATTGATACAATTAAAAAGGAATGCAGCAGGAATGATTGAAGTTATAAAATGTGAAACATGCCTAGCTACTACACAACATAGATGCCAATATCCTGTTTTAAATGTAAAGTGTTTAAATATTGACACGGGTATACGAATATATGGAAGCGCAATTTGCAATTTGTGTCTTGGAGAATTAAATATAAGAAGATGTCACTTTCATAGGACTGTTCCATGATCACGTAAATTAAATTTGTATATAGAAGTAATAGTTAAATTTAAATTCAACTAAATGTATTAATGAGACTCTCTTATGTACATACAATTATAAGTGTGTTCCAGATGTAACATGTGTCCTCTAACAAAAAGAAACTATGGACTTCTTCCAGAAAAGGAAGCAGAAAGTGAACTCTGGGAAAAATTATGTATTGACTTGATAGGTCCTTACCCCATTCCTACTAAAGGACACAAGAAAACTAAAGACTCCACACCATTACAGTTGTGGGCTATGGCTATGATAGATCCAGCTACTGGATGGATTGAAATCAAAGAAATAACCACCAAACATGCTGACTTTTTCGCCAACGTCGTCCTAGAAAAGCATGGCTTACGCGGTATCCTAGACCAAGTGTGATCACTTTGGATCGTGGAAAAGAATTCATAGTAGAAGCCATAATCACAGAGCCGAGGCTAGTCCTTTCCCAAAAAGTAGTAGCCAAAAAGGAAGGCTGTGGACCACCCCAAGGTTCGAGTATTATGCCAGTTCCTGGTAGTAGACATAAAATAAAATGAATTTAGGAAATTTAGTGGAGATATGTATTTTTTTTATTTATTTGAACACATTATTGTTGTTTATTCACTATATTTTGTAGCTAAAGCATATTATGAAAATGCATTATGATAGAGCGTGTTTTTCTATTAATTGTAGTATTTTTGTTATGTGTAAAAGACATTCACATGTCGAAATAAAAGAAGCAAAACAGTACGCATGTATA
>Ga0209092_10000572_pt1 | contig 36576 bp, 19 predicted proteins | sample FraStrMetagenome_FD_187446 | JGI IMG/M metagenome (GOLD analysis project Ga0209092, IMG submission 187446) | Marine eukaryotic phytoplankton communities from Arctic Ocean - Fram Strait ARC3M Metagenome (SPAdes) (version 2) | ecosystem: Environmental > Aquatic > Marine > Oceanic | place: Fram...
GGACTCAAAACATGCACATCAAAACAAGCTCGACCTAGCAACATCATTCGAAATGCATTCTTGATTTTTCAATCTTGTGTCATAGTCCTTACGTCATTATTCCCAGAATCGCTTGAATTCATACCAAACATACAAACTAACGTATATTACTATATTATAGGAGTACTCGAATAGTAGGAGTGCCCGTTACTCCTACTATTAAATAGAAGGTAGTACTACTAATTAGTAATATACGTTAGTTATTTGCTGGTTTGTTATTAATGATTAATTTTTTTTCGTATTCTACTTTGCTCACAAATTGAAGAATGTCCCGTTTTACTTAAGATTGGAGGTGAATCCCCTAACCCAAGGAGAAGGAAGTTTAACAAAGCCAGAAGCAACAGACAAGATGAGTAGTACATGCATTTAGTTGCTAGTTTGGTTAGTAGCCTTCAAATATTTATTTAATATTTTCAATCATTATCTTATGTATGACAATACCTTGAAAATTGTTGCTGTTATACATATCTGCACGACACAGGACTGTTTCATCCTTCTAATCAATTCAATTGTTTTAAGTCATAATTTAGTATACCAAGTAATTAATTTACATCCAATTCAGCAATATTTATTATTGAATCCTTCTTGTAGAAAAATCATGGAAGAATGAAAATAAATATATGGAGGCAACATTTTCTTTTCAGAATTGTTTGGTTCCGATACTGAACTAAATGGGTTGTTACATTTGCCGTAAAGAAATGCATCCAGCTTAAGTTCAGCATCCCAATTATTCAGAACTTTAACTGCATTTATAAATAAATTTTAGAGATCATTTGTTACATTCTTCATACTGTTACATCGCTCATATTTGATATCAACAATGTTGCTAGAACAATTAATGTTGGAACCAGCGTTGGAATATTCTAACACATTATCACTTTCATTTGTAATTAGATTCACTTATTAATGATTCTTGCAATAAAGAGAAGATAATTTGCGTTTTTATTACAATTTGATGAACCCATATCATGGTGGGGTAAAATATCCTTTGAGCCTGAGTTGGTTTTTATTTTCAGTAACAACAACTAGAGTATCTTGAGATGAATGACACCTATCATCATTTGGTTCAGAAGATCACAGAAGGTGATAAACAAATATCATCATCTTAACCCATCACAAATAAACCCAAAGACCAAAGACGATGTCTCCATCTTCGAAGAGAGCAATACATACCAACAATCCAATTTTTAAAAAACTTCAAAAAATCAAATAACACAAACTCAGCAAGTTATCATAAATTTAAATGTATGATATTCTACCCAATTTCCAAAGCAGCAAAAAATAACGGCCGTGATGGATTCGCATTTAAAACCATTCCGAAAGTAACTAATCAAGAAAACTTTCAAGAAACTGCTCTGGAACATAGGCTAAAACTAAAACTCAATGTATCCACTACCAACATATTTGACAATAATAATCGTAATTTTTGTTGTACCCTTGAAGTCAAATCCTGAAATATGGGTACAGAAAGGTATCTGTATTGGTGTACATAACATCATTTATTAACTTCCTGCAGTTAAATTGTTATTAATTCAACGTAGGGTTTTACGAAACATGGTTATCATTTCGGTGGTTTGGCCAGTATCTACCATTGATACCTGAAAAACTATTTGAATGTAGCAGCATTGTTTCAGTGTATTATTATATCATGACAAAATTAATTAGAAAAATTATATCGCCAAAATACATGATTCAATCTTGTGCTTCTGTAATGAAGTTCATCTCAAAGTTCATGTTAGATTAGATATCTGCAAAACAACAAAAACAATGGGTATTTGCGCCTCTCGCGAAGAAGCACAGGTTTTACCTGATGTGAAGGTGAAAGTGAGGGCGAAGGTGAAGAGGGAAGCAGTTGCTCCGAAAAGTAAAACTAGGATTGAGGATTTCTTTATTGGCATGGAAAATGATTTTGCCTACGACCAGAAAAGTGGAATACTCAAATGCAACGCCAATCTTAATTTGCTTGAATTTCATACAATGTTGCGTGAAAAAAAGCTGTTTCTTCCTCAAGAATTGTTCAAAAGTCAATTTCTTTCTCAAAATTTCATAGCTATTGGAGATGGACAGCTTGGTAGAAGCCATGGTGTTTTCGCAAAATACATCAGGGGGTACGGAGTTTCACTCTCACGAGGACAAAATAAAAGTGATGATCCAGTTGTGGTGTGGAAGCCGGGTATTGACGATGATATATATCGTGTGGAAGACAATGATTACTTTTACAAAAATGCCACGGCGGGATACATGGATGATATTGGTGAAATCACACACATTTACGTCAAACCACTTAAAGATGAAGACTATCCCAAATCTCGGGGTATGAAACTTATAGCGCCCTATTCCTCTACCAAATTACAAAATTGCCTTCAAATTATGGCAGAAATGTCTGACAATGATGATTTTCCTCGTGATTTTGACTATCGTGTGACTGTTTTGACAGATGTGAAAAACTTCTGGTACAAGAAATCATTGTTGAAAGGATTAGACGATGAAAAACCTGTGGTGGTGGATGATGAACCTGAACCTGTTCCAATGCCTGTCATTGTTGTGTATGTTCAATGGGCAAATGTAGAGGGAGTCTCGCAAGAATTTGGAAAACATGAAAGCGGTTATTTTCGTACTATAAGAAGAGCTCTAGGCAGAGATTTTATCGACGCTTATCTTTGTGATGAAAATGAATTGTCTCACATGAATCATGATATTGCTAGGTTGGTGAATAAGAATTTGAGGACTGATGAGAAAGTTTTGGATTTCTCTACACCAACACCAATGTCGGAGCTCACGAAATACTGGATTTATGACGATATTAGAGAATATGTAATGCCACATGAAAACAGGACGTACAAAAGTGCCGCCACAAATTTATCAACAAATGGATGGTCCGAAAAGATTTCAGCCTGTATTACAAATATTGTTTCGGGTGAAGTATCAGGCTTGAAAGCTGTAGTTCAGTTTCAAGCATTCGGCGGAAGGAACTCAATGTATGATAAAAATTGTGAAAATAGTACAACATCAATAGTTCAAAGATTCGACAGTTTTTACGTTGATGGAGATGGATCAGAGGCAAAGGTATGGGAGGCTCAGGCACTAAGTGGGTTGGGATTCAATCGAATTGCAGATAAATCTGGTCTAGCATCAAGCAACCCAAGTACTGTATCTGACTTGATTTCTCTATTGAAGCAAGCTTCGAGGAACGAAATCTCTGTTGGCTATACTGTGAGGGGAAAACGTTATAATGGGATATCATCATCATCTAATACAAGGTTTGAAATTGATTTGAATACTTGTTTGAGTGAATCTGAATACGATGAATCTTCAGAATTGTTTGAGTTTGGGGCAGGTTTTGCACCAATTGATCTTAACAAAAGCCTAAGGGAATATGGTTTGTTTATACCTCAGGGTATGTCTACAGTTCACTCCATTGTTGGTGATCATTTTTCTGATAACTATGATCAAATTGCAAGGAGTCATGGCACATTTTCCGACTACATTGAAGGATACAAACTTGTTATGTCAAAAGGAGGAAAAAGTGATCAACCAATTACAGTAACGGTTTGGAAACCAGGGAGTAAATATCCTACGGACAAAAACTTGACCAAAAGGGATAGCGACCAAATGTTTCATAACATAGCCACTGGAAAATTGCAGAACATTGGTATTCTCACACACATATACATTAACCCGCTTAAAGATGAAGACTATCCCAAATCTCGGGGTATGAAACTTATAGCGCCCTATTCCTCTACCAAATTACAAAATTGCCTTCAAATTATGGCAGAAATGTCTGACAATGATGATTTTCCTCGTGATTTTGACTATCGTGTGACTGTTTTGACAGATGTGAAAAACTTCTGGTACAAGAAATCATTGTTGAAAGGATTAGACGATGAAAAACCTGTGGTGGTGGATGATGAACCTGAACCTGTTCCAATGCCTGTCATTGTTGTGTATGTTCAATGGGCAAATGTAGAGGGAGTCTCGCAAGAATTTGGAAAACATGAAAGCGGTTATTTTCGTACTATAAGAAGAGCTCTAGGCAGAGATTTTATCGACGCTTATCTTTGTGATGAAAATGAATTGTCTCACATGAATCATGATATTGCTAGGTTGGTGAATAAGAATTTGAGGACTGATGAGAAAGTTTTGGATTTCTCTACACCAACACCAATGTCGGAGCTCACGAAATACTGGATTTATGACGATATTAGAGAATATGTAATGCCACATGAAAACAGGACGTACAAAAGTGCCGCCACAAATTTATCAACAAATGGATGGCCTGAGTGGATCACTCGGAGAACTGATATGATCGTGTCAGGTGAAGTACCAGACATGAAAGCTGTAGTTCAGTTTCAAGCATTCGGCGGAAGGAACTCAATGTATGATAAAATTGATAAGAGTAGAAAGACACAAATAGTTCAAAGCTTTGATTGTTTCAGTAGTCATGCTAATAGAAAGCGTGTTGGCGTCTGGAAAAGTAATAATGACAAGGAAGCTCCAACATACGGCTTCTCGAAAATGTGAAGGTAAAATAAGTAAATGTCATTTGTAACTCTGGTTTTAAAAATATATCCTTTTACTACTTTCTACGATTTCTATTAGTCCCTTTTAAGTAAACTAGTGTGAATTTAAAGCGTTGATTGTTCAATCTTATTTTCAAACCCAAATGCTACATGAGTAATAATTATGCACAATGCCCATCATGATATATTAAGAAATTCAATTTTCTTGAGTTTATTAATTCATATTTTTTAATTTATTTCATATCTTGCATTGGATTTTGGTCTTATTCAGTTTAGTGTATGCTAGCATTATTCTCAATCACAAATAGTTCGTATTCTCAAAATTTGAAAGCGAAGTTGCTCTAATCAATTATTTCAGTGTTATCTGAATTTCTAAATTCACGGGTGTCACTTAGTTTCATAAGATCAGGAGCATATCCTATGTGTGACCCATTAACGAAATCGTAAAGCGTTTTAATTCTCACATGTTTCTTATCTCTACTCATCAATGATTTAGGTATTATGTACCTTGATGCTCATTCAAGCCCTTCTTGCAATATTCAACCTTACATTTTGTCATTGATGGAATAAAATTAATAGTCACTGCACAATCGGGTCTCAGATGATTTGTAAATACGAGTGTCTAGATCTGGTACTGTTGTTATTAGCTTAGACTACATGAAACGTTTTGACGGTTTCTTCCATTTCTTTTTCGTACTCTGTAAAATCGACTTCTTTCACTTGGGCAGTCAATACAAACAGATTACCTTTGCTCACTGCAATACGAGTGATAAAATGTTTGATACCACGTTTACTAATTTGTGAAATCAACATGGTATACAAGTCAAAATTATATATTAGTCTCATAGCATCCAAAAACGAGAAAAGGACGATGTATTATCATTCAACTTACCCTTCTGAAATATAATCAATCGCGTAAATACCAGATTCTGGATCCTCGGTAGGTGTTCCAATTAATTTCACGTCCGTAACACCATCTCTCACGGCCTCTGCATTCACAACGCGAGTTGCAACTTGTTCAGGGGTACCAAACTGTTCGTAGCCAAAATAAAATTACAAATGGAAAAAGTAAGAATCATGTCGAAAATGGCAAAGTTATCAAAAATATTCAAACTCACCTGCTTTAAGCTTTCAATTCGAACAGGATCAACAGTGATTCCATATTGGTATCCTCTAACTCCTTCCAACGAGAAGTTGATTTCATCCAAGTGGGTTTTAAGAGGTTTATTCGATTGTTTGAAGCCAGTTGGTGGTTGAAAGTTGTACTCGTATCCTTTACCGACGCGATTGAACAACGATGAAGTAGTATCGGAGGCACTAGTGTCAACCGCAAATGCTGGGGATGCCGCTGATGTGGCTACGGCACCGGTGCTAAGGCAAGCAGCAGCTAGCTTGGAGAGAAAGTTTCGTCTGTTCACGCGATCTGAGTTTGTTAAGAATTTACTCCTTTGATCGTCTGTAGCTGAGGTTACATAATCATCGAAGTCAATCTCGATTTCATTTACCACCGATCTCACGGAAAAGTCTGGTTTACCTTGGTGTGGATGATTGACTTTTGATGACATAGACATGGACGGTATAAAAGTACGTTTGTGTGATGAGGCTGAAGCACGACCCCCTATACTCTTTCTTCCCATCGCTATGTTGAGCGTGAGAGGAAGAGCTGATAAAGGATTTCCCGATCTTGGACTCTTTTCATTATCTAACGGATGCGTAAATGTGTTTGCAATGATTGTCCCAATGTTTGAAGGAGCTTTCTCTATGTTATTTTTAGCTTGTGAAATGATATCTATATCTGTGGACACAAATGCACCACTCTTCTCAGAATTTAAAAGTGAAGCACTTTTGATCACAACAGAGAGGAAAAGTATTAAAGTGGCCATTTTTCTGACTTGGGTAATTGCAAATAATTCAGGTCTAAAGTACTTGTATGAAATGCCTGAATCGATTTTGGACCGGTGCTTCCACTTGTCAAGATTTTAATTTTATTGTATACGATATGGAACTAATCTCTGAGACTTATTCAAGGTTTGACCATTGCATCCAAGTGTGCCTCCTGATATTAATGCTGACTTAGGGTTGACCCAGTTGAAGCTATTTAGTTTGTTGTATCGATTTGCTGATTAGATGTACAATTTCATCAGGTTATTAGTCAAAAATCCATATAAGTTTTCTTTCACTTAATAATAATATTATGACAAAACGTACGTAACAAATTCAATTAGTTGACAGCCGATCATGTTGATTCATCACTTACGTAAGCAAATAGTAGGGAATAGGATGATTCATTTCACTGCCAGATGAAATTCCCTTAGATGGAAGATGATATCATCGCATCTTTAAAAGTGCTCAACTCTATGTAACACAATAATTGACGGGAATCCTCTTTTGAACATTCCCTAATTAATACAAATTTATTCAAATATGTCATCAAAAAAAGAGAGCTCATGCATGCATGCGTCTGTTAAGAGTGAGCTTAATATTGAGGAATTCTAATAGCTATTGCGCCTCTCTATTGTCAACAGTCATACCTGATTTCGGTAATCGTCCTTATCTTCGGTCATTGTATCGCTCTGTTATAACAAGAAGATTGTTTTAAAAACTGATCTCTTCTTCATTTAAAAACTTCTTACATTGCACTGTTTAAGTGGTAAAATAAGATTTAAAATTCGTTGAATCTTCAAAAGTTTGTCTACAATTCAATATGAAAGATTTTTGTCAATTGAAATAACTTCAGTTTCATCATTTGCATATAATTGTTTGAATTCTCCTTCATTTTAGATGCTTTCAGTATCCTTCTCAGATCCAAATAATGCATGCCTAAGGCTACATCTTCATAAGAATAAATAATGAGTACGGTGGTGCCATATTTGTTAAATTTCTGAACTGTTCAGAAATCATAAACAAGCCTCTATGTAATTGTCAAAATAACATTCAAGAAGGAAAAATAAGTGAATTACGAAATAAATAATAAAAATAAGTTAAAAGGTTAAAAATGTTAAAAATGTACGCACGGACTTGGCTTCATGATGGGACCAATTAATTAGTCAAAGTGTCATATCAAAGATCTATACTGAACTCTACAGGGAAATCGAAAGAGATGTAGGTCCACAAAAAACTAAAGAAAGTTCTTGATCCATCACTGCAACAATAAAGAGCAGCAAAGCAAAAAATAAACAGCATTTGAGGCGAAACGTTATAAATCTTTTATTATGAAAGCATCAAACTCAATTCTTTTCCTTCTTGTTACGAAAGCATCTTCATCTTTTTCATATACATTTACAATACCATCAAACCTTCAACATAGAGCTTCTACTAGACCTCATGCACTATTTGCGTTTGAACCTTCCAAAGTGATGGATGACGATGGACCAACTCCAAAACTAGATACTGAGACGATTGAAGAGGTTGACCCCAATACATTACCAGGACTACAATACTCGAAAGACTCTCATCCTATTCCTGACCAACCTTGGCGTCGAGGAGATACTGATGGATGTGAAGACCCTATTTATGCTGATTGGCGTCTTGAGGCTGAAATCATCATTGAAGCTGCTTGCAAATCTGTAGGAGCAACCTTGAATGGAGTTACATGGGGAATGTCAAAGTGCATTGTATCCTTAGATGATTTCAGTAAAGTGGAAGGGATTATCGATGGTCCCGAGGTTGTCATAGATATGAGGGAAGACTATGATGAAGAACTTGGTCCTGACTTGACTTGGAATCCAACTTTATCAGATGAAGAGTTTGAAGAGTATATTGATACTCATCCTCGTTCCCAAGTGGAAGCTCTTGATGATCCAATGTATGAGATGAAACAAAGCTTGGATACATCTGCTTTATCTGCGGTTGCAGGGGCAATTCAAACAGCATTAGAAGAACCATCAGTAGAAGAACGCTTAAGGGTTGTTTCAAGGCATGAAATCATTCTCACGCAGCCATTTGCACCTGCAGGGGTCCTTGAGAGCCAAAAGGACTTTGACGCGCACAGAGGATATGACGTTGCAGTTGAAACTAGAGATCCATACAAAAGTAACCGTACTATAAGGGGAAAGCTAGTTTCTAGGACAGCTTTGGATGTCATTATCAACGTTGACGGTAATATGGTCACCATTCCTCAAAATTTTGTTCACAAGGTTAGTGTAGAGGATGCTACACTTCAATATGAGGCCTAGGCTTGTAAAAAATAATGGATTCGTTTTAGTTGATTGGTTTTTCAATATCATTAAAATGACTTCAAATTTAATTTAATAATTTCTTTATATTTTATTCTCTTAAATGAGAAGGATTTATCTTCCTGTTCATATTGTTATGTTTCAGTGTTGAAAAGCACCAATAAGAATAATCCAGGACCTTATCGAAGTATTCTTGGTAATCTATTCTTTGTGATCTTTTGTCCTGATCCTTTTTGAAAGTGAAATCTTTTAGGCTTGTTCTTCTTGAACAGCAGCAAGTTCAGGTTCGACCTGTTTGTTTTTACTCCAGGATGGCTCCCGATCAACAGGGAAAACCATTTTCTCAAAAGCCTTGGTGACAATTCCTTCGTTTTCTGGGAACTTAGCAAGTGCTTTACGGTTTCCATACTTTGATAAGAAAAGAAAAGTTTCAAAATTTAGAGCATTGAAACGATGAAAATTGATCTTTGAAAAAATTGTAAATCACTTACTTTGATGTAACTCAACCATTGGTATAGCTGTAAGCAGTATACAAATTGCCAACCTACAGTTCCAAGAACCATGGATATATTACCAGCAGAGTAAACTGTTTTGTATTTTACAAGGAACACAAAGTTGGAAACCAATGCCAATACCAAAGCTGTGACGGAATAAGCAGCCGTGATTAGAATTGCTCGTGCTGTCCTGTAGTTCGCATGGTTCTTATCTTTCAAATCTGGACATAAGGCAAGAGCAATCTTGATTCCGGATACGAGTGTAAGGAAACCAACGAAAACAAACTGGAAGATAGTTAAGAAAACTGAGAGATACAATTGTCCAGTAACATACAAGTAAGTCACAATGACTACGTGAGCCGTAAGAATCAATCGCAGTGTATACTTGAAAATAGTCAAACCCTTCGATGAAGTTTTGGACATGGAAACTGACTTTTGTACCAGATCAAACCAAGTGATGAGGCATTCGTAAGACACCAAAAAGTCAAGGAAAACGAGGGGAGGTAAGAGGTAGTTCCTGAAGCCATCGAAGACAGTGAGTTCCTTATCAAATCCAAGCATAGCCAAGATGAAACAGAAAATGAATATCATACTTAGGATGCACGCAACCGTTAAGGAAGCAAGCATAATACCGGCAGTATTTTTCTTGAATGCATCAGCCTTGATCAACCGAAGAAGTGTTTGGAAGGCTTTAAAAGCCAGAATTCCGTTCATAAAGAAAATTAGGAAATTTAAAGCAACTCCAACCACGTAAGCTCCTGGCATCTTCTCGCATCCACCATCTTCGGCGTCTTGAAGTCCGAAGTATCTGTTGCATCTACAAATTCCCTGAGTAGGAACTTCAGATTCTGGATTTTGGTAGCAACTATAGTCCGGTGGACAACTTATAGCTGATACAGTAAGACATGTGTCTGGAATTTCAGAAGGACGAGCAGCACACCCTGCAATGAGGGCTAGAAATAGCGGAACGAAATACTTGAAAGATGACATTGGCTCAAAAGTTGTCAGTGATAATATTTTACTGTTTCATGCGAAAAGTGAGCAGAAAACAGTTTTTGAAGTGTGTCAAATTTCAAACTGAGGCGAAAAGTTTGCATTTATCAAATTTGAAATTTGATATCGTGACATGCAGCAATGTTTAGCTTGCGCGAAAGAAAACAATATCTCATCATTTGAAATTGTGATAGAAGTTAAACCAAGGAAAGTCAGTCGTTCCATACTGGCGCAGTTGCCAGCGATTATTTCTGTTTCAAATTCCAATTGCATAGTCTACACTGCCTAATTCAAGGATAGACCTATAATAAATGAGTTTTTACGAATAACATCGTTTTCGAATGTATGTCAAACTGTATTCAGTACATGTCTGTTGAATAATAGACCACAGGTTTTTGTTTATTTCTTCTGTACAGTTTCTTAATTCCTCATGACTCTCTGGAATAGTCACCTTTTTACTTGTTGATGATGAAAACAACCATATAGTTTGCTTTATAAGGTCGTCTCTATCTTTCTGATTTAGAGACAAAGATTTTCCTTCGATGCAGAACTGAGCTACACAATTTTGAATTTCCTTTTGGAGGAAGGTGGATTTCTGAATTATTTGTATTTGGTTGGAGCAATGAAAATCAATTGCTGCGTGTGGTATATCTGTAGGCTGCAATTGCACTTTTGCTGGATTATTCATCAAAGAATCAATGTACATGATAGGCGAATTCAAACAAGATTTATTCAAATATGGTAGTAATATTGTCGATCCATCAAAATTCACGTTCGTGACTTCTTTTTGAGAAAGCCGTCCATACCACTGAATTACACTTTTTTTGAACATTTGTATATCGCAAGCCATTCCACCGAATGTGCTTCTACAAAGGAGAGAAAATAAGATAGATGCATGATTGGATGGGAGGGTGTTAAGTTTTATATGCTCGCTGTCAAAGATGTTCAACTCCTTGTTATCTTTTTTTGACGAAAGAGTATCACAATATTTGATGTCAGCAATGCAATATACTATGTACATAACACGTTTAATCATTGTCCAATCAATAGGATAGTCCTTAGTTAGTGCCATCATATGCCAGCACAACCATGTCGTATCTGCTATCAAACACGCATCCTCCACAATAATAACAACAAGGCGGCGGATAAGATCAATTAAATTTTCCTTGAGAGATGGTGCTTGTTGATTTTGCTTGGCTTTGCATAAAAAAGACAATGCACATTTTAAAGCTTCCTTAGACCGGCATCGTCTTATGTTTTTTTGAAGAGCACTTTTTAATACAGATGGAGAAAGGGAATTACTTTTGCGTAGGTTGGTGTATTTATCGTTCCATTCTTGTTGAAATTGTTGGTTGTTACTTTCCGGTAGTGTGGTAGAAAATAAATGCACTTTCAATATTCGTTTTGGTACATTGCTGCTAGTGTTTGTATCATTCTTTACTTGTAACTTTACAATAGTTGACCATTTTATTTGATTGACTGCTGGCCTAGAAGATGACCAAATACATTCCAATGTTTCATGATGATACATGAAATAATGATTTAGATTACGACTGAGTGCTTTGGAACTTGACATCATTGTATGAAAGAAGTTCTTTTGCAAGTCGGCATTTCTGCATTCTGCTTGCTCACCTCCTTCAACCCCTTCAGCTTGTTTTACTCGCATCCCCAATTGATCAACAGTAGTATATACAATTTCATTGTCATGAGATTTGCTGTTTGAATAATGCATAGTTTTTCCAAGAGAAGCTATATTCTCTTCTTCTTTTTGCATACATTCATTGGCAGTCTTGTTTTGATATTTCATAAGGCACTTATCAATATGCGAATTGATAAAGACAGTAGATACATTGTGTTGGCAGATTGGACACTGAGAAAAGGATGACTTTTTGGGTGTAGCTACTTTTTTCCAGGTTTCGAACAACTTAGACTGTTTCCTATTTGGGGACTTTGCAATCGATTTCGAAGTGATTCTTTTTGAATTTTTTGTCTCATTTTTCTTGACTTTGATACTTGCTGTCCTCATCGTTCTTTCTTAATTAATTCCTCTACTGCTGCTGTAGCTATGATTAAAAGTTGCTCTCTGATCAGTTTTTTCGCGCCTATTTTTTTTATTTTTGTTTTCCATTTAAGTAGGAACATCCTGGTGTCTTTGTATAGAAACCTCTAATGATGAAGGTGTATGGGAAATGTTTGTGGTCACTCGAACACATATTTAGAATAACGTATGTAAGTTTGTAGCGCACAAATAGATTTCATGAAAGCCAAGCCAAAAATAGAACTCAAATGAGGCCTTAGTTGTGTACAACTTGGATCCACCAAAATATCATAACGAAAGAATTGTGTTTTATTTCAACATTAATAGCAAATAGTATAAATCAACATAGTCCCATGAATATGCTCGCTGTCATTCTACTCGTTCCGGTAACAATAATATCTTGAAACATTAAATTTTTTCTACTTCAAATTAAAACAAATATCTAAGTTGGTATAGAACACCTGGTACAACAACGCTCGTCGCATGAAAGTTTGTCAGCACAATCAGCTTGTAAAAGCAATAGACTCTGTGAACGTAGAGCACAAAATTGATTTGGCACTTCTCCTTCCAGATTTGTGTATTGGAGCCGCGACTCTTTCAAATTTATCATTTTTCCCATTTCTGTTGGTATCGTCCCAGATATTTTATTATTAAATAAATTCAAGTAGGACAGAGACGAAAGTTCACCCAGTTCTGTTGGTAAGGTACCTGAAAAGCTACATTGGCCAAAGTCAATGGATATAAGTTTCGACAAGTTTCCTATTTCAGTGGGGATTTGTCCACTCAAGTCCAAATTGCTTTCTAAGCTAATGTAAATCAAATCATCTAAAGCTCCAAGTTGAGTTGGTAATGGCCCCGTGAGCTTATTATAGCTCAGTTTTAATCTCCTTAAAGTCTTCATACCACCAAATTCAGTTGGGATGGATCCACTAAGATCATTAAAAGACATTTCTAGGAAAGCCAACTTTGAGAGGTTCATCATATCTGGTTGGAGCGTACCGGTAAAAGAATTCTTTGCCATATCAAGAAGTTCTAAATTGATTAATCTGCTCAAGTGGGCAGGAATTTTCCCGGTAAAGTTGTTAGTATGGAGGTAAAGTTCAGTCAATGATGAACATTGCGTAATGCTATTGGGGATGGTACCACTCATTTCATTTTCGCTCACTGCAAATATCTTTATTTCTTTCAATAATTTGATATCTTCACTAAGAGTACCTTCAAATTTATTTCTGTTTAGAAGCAAATTCTCGAGTCTTCCCAAATTGTATAACTGCGATGGTATGGTACCAAAAAGTTTGTTTCCTGCCAGTGTCAGAGATTTTAGGGAGGTCAACTGTCCAATTTCACTGGGTAGAATTCCATACAAGCCCATGTTATAAAAATCCAGGCCCGTTACTATCCCTTGATTAGTAACAATGTCAAATGATTCGCAAGTTACATGATCCCATTTGCACACGTCCTCTCCACTTAGCCATCCTTCATTTTTAAACCACCTTGGTCCACCATTTGCAAAATAGAAAACAACAAGAGCATATCGTTGAAGAAGAGCTGGATCTTCGTGGGACATTTGCATTGGATCCTCACTTACAATCCATTGGAATGCATTGTGTTGAGGGCTGTCCTGGTCGTGCAGGGTTTGTTCATTCGTCACCCGGCGTATTTCATTAAAAATCGGTATGTATTCCGAACTTGTCGGTTGGGACGTGGGATGTAAGGTAGGATAATCCCTCATCATTATTGCTTTGTTTCTAGCTTTGCTTATGGGAATCACAATTGAGCACACCAAAGCAGCCATGATAAGTAAACCAACGAAGCCTGTGCCCCGGAAAAAATCATTACATAAATGAGCTAAGCTGGCATTGGCTTGTACCATAGGTTCAAGATCCTCTTCTGTTTCTTCTAGTAGTTTCATCTTTGTGGAATTATGGCTATCATAAGTGTCGACAAAAGCAAAATCGGCCTTTAGAATTTCATTGGAATCCACCTCTTTTTCCTTCTTTTTCTTTTTTTTGATTCTATGGAAACTTAAGAACATTGAAGCCGTACTTGTTGTTTTGGGAAGAATTCTTTCAGGGGCATCCTTAGATTTCCCTTTCTCTACGTCTTTTTCATACATGGGCAGTTTGGTCCCTTCATCGAATCTTACCATCCCTTTCGGAGTGGGAGGTACATCAAATTCTACGCTTGCTTTTTTCTCATATTTTTCTGTTTCGTTGACAATATTTTCCTTTTCATCATTAATCTCCACATTTTTTGAGCTTTGTCTAGATTCTGAGGACTCTGACAAACCCTGTCTGGATTTGTTCATGATGCGCTCTTCGAATGGCATGTTCATTGATCGAGAAGAAGTTTCAATAGAAACAGGAGGAGCTGTAATATTGGTTTGAGACTTTCTCTGTATTCTCGCCTCGTGATCTTGATCTTGCATGACCGTTGATCGAGAAGAAGCTTCGATAGAAGGTTTAGACGTTGCATTCATATTCATTTGAGACTTTCTTTGAACTCTTGCCTCGAAATCCTGTGCTTGCGGTATCATTGGTCGAGAAGAAGCTTGAGCAGGGACAGACGGACCTGCAATGTTCGTTTGTGACTTTCTCTGTATTCTCGCCTCGTGATCTTGATCTTGCATGACCTCAGCTCGAGAAGAAGCTCGAAAAGAAGAAGCAGAAGTTGCGTTCATATTCATTTGAGACTTTCTCTGTATTCTTGCCTCAAAATCCTGTGCTTGCGTCATCATTGGTCGAGGTGTTGTTTCGAAAGGATTAGAGGGAACCACATTCATTTGAGATTTTTTTTGTATTCTTTCATCCAATCCATCAACGATTTTAGATTGACTTGCAGAATTCATAGCTCGTCTTGACTTTTGAGCTATACGATCATCTATGCCTTGCACAATGCCGGGGCGACTTGGGGGCTTATTAAAATTATCATTATTTTGTTCAGATGACATGGCTAGTTCGTCTATTGGAGCAATCAAGTGGCAAAAATGTTAGAGTATTGGTCGTTGCAGTTGGTTGCTCAACTCGGTTTTGATAGGGATGTGTAAACTGAATTAAATGGTTTCAATCACGGATGTACGTTATGTTCACGAAGATTCTACCACAATTTAATACCATACGTAAAAATGTCTGAAGTAAATGAGGAGAAAGCAATTAATGACCAAACAGAACCAATCTGAATTCTAACAAAAAAGCCTAACCAAGTCTATTTCCTAATGGGATGTCTTGGATTTCTATCAAAATAGGCGACAAGAAACAGGAAGGCTTATTTTTACGCAGAGTAAGGATATGAATTCAAGACGCACAATGCAAGTATTGGAAATATCTGGCCTATAAAGGTTTTTCGTCATTCTGCTCAACATTTCTTTTTGGCCTATAAAATGTAAATATAGAGATAAACTGGTGGTGGCCTTAGGTATCTTTCCTATTACTTTTTTAGTGCTGAAACAGCAGTAATTAAAGTAAAATCCGTGATTTGATTGACCATCGTTAGAGGGATATTTTCCCACCATTGTGAAGAAGAACTATTTAGTCTTTTCGCAAAAATATGACTATATTCTATTATGACTTAGAAATGACTAGTCATTTGATATAAATAGTTTTAAATAAATAAACCTGTGCTGCAAAGCATACGAACAAAATTCTGCGAAGAGTCTTTGAAATATTTTTTCACTTAAGTATTGTAGGTACCGGTGGTTAATTGATAAGTCAAATAACGGTTTTTTGTGCGGTTAAAGTCCTGGCACGATTTTTGAAGATTAATTTTTACGGAATAAAAGTATATAATATACACGTGTAAACTACCACTCATACATATGCATTTCCTCTACAATTCTGCCTATTTTTTTCCCGAAAGATCATCTATAAAAAAAGTTATAAACAGATTTCTAGCGCGCCTTTTTGAAAAACCTCCGTACATTTTTTTTCAATTGTTCGTACAGGTTAGATTTTACGTAGATTGCGTAGAACTTTGTATAATAATTATTTGAATTCATGGGTTCGATTCCCACCAAATGTGTTTTCCCCCAAGTTTATAAATTATGATGAGAACCAACAAAAGAAAGAACAATACATCCAAGAACGATGTCAACAATCGTCTTAGGGCATCACTTCTTGTTCTCGACACTATATGCAATATGATGGAGGAGGCGAAGCAAACCAGTCCAACCAACAGGCTTCTACATGCTTTCATTACGAAAATCCTAGCTGACATGAAAGACACATATAGACTTTTTTACGTACGTGGTTTTTGAACCCTTTTTTGTGAAAAGAGCGTACCCAAGACAAAACGCCATCCCATACGACCGCAATTCAACCTTACACGATATCTCCTCCGCTCGCGATGAGTGAGGACACTCCTATTTCCTCTCATGAACCCATGATGAGAGTTGGCAAAGCATCGTCTCGTTTCTCAGGGTTTACGACAGTATTGTCGTCCAGTTCTTATAACGATCACAAGCACAGTCAACACATATCACTTATGTTGAACTTCATCGTGCAGCGTCAAGGAACTATAATCCTAAGGTTACTACAGCTGTGTTCCTGAAAAACATGTTAGCTATGTTCCTTTCGGTGGATAGAAGAACAGCGATAATGTGCCATGATCACACAAAGTCATTTAACTCAATTTGCCATCCAGCACATGTTCCATCCACAGCCCAGGAATTTGAGAGGTATTTTCCGAGGGTGTACAATGCGAAAGGCACAGTTACGGTGAAATGTCACATCACGTCATCTATGGCAATGCAGGATATCAAAAATTCAATTATAGAAAAACTACAAAAATATAATTATTATGTCAGGCCAACTCCTTTGAAAGCAATTAGGACTGGGAAAGTGGGTTGGATGTATTTAGCACATCCAGATCTTACTCACAGGGCGGATTTTCAGAACTTGTTAGGCCCACTCATCAAAACACGGTTTGGTAGAGAGGTGGAATTCAGCATAGCTCCAGAGATGTTGACTGTTGAATCTGAGAATAATAAAGTGTCATATCGAGTACTTATAGTTAGAACGGCATATGATGACTTAGAAAGAATGAGAATTTTTCTAACGGAAGCATTTGCTTACAACAGTACTATGGGCATATCTTATCTAGCAAGATACACCTTTGTTCCGGCCTTTCCAGTGGGCGGGATTGCAAAGAAGCATCTACAAAATCTCCTTCGAATGCAAAAGCACTTCAATGAAAAGGTGTTTTGGTATAATTTGATAGGTGTCAGGGATATTGACTCTCAGCATGCTTTGAAAAGTAAACAACCTAATAAAATAAAATAAAATAAAAATGCAAAGATTATATAATTATTCGAAAATAAAGATATGTCCCTAGTGGACTTTATTTGGTCGCCTAAATAAGTCTAGGGCGACCCGCAGCAAATTACGGCAGGCAAGAAATTCTTGATGTTATACTCTATCGAGTGTTTCAAGGTTTAAATTTCACACTTCGTTTACGCATTTCTCGAATCAGTGGAGAAATTTTTCGATACCTGGTAGAGCCCACCTTTCGTTACATCCCTGTATCCATTTACACAGTGCAGCTGATGTTTGAGTTTGATCAGGAATAAAAATCCTATTCCGTTCCAAGACAGCTACACGAAATTGATTTATCCAAGCTTGGAGCTGGGCATCCGGAAGGTCGAGGATGGTATCAATGTGATCATCCAATAAATGTTGATCTTTATTTAACAATTATATGGATTCTTCGGATCTGTACAATGAGTGCGCGGTGATTTCCATTTCTTCACGTTTCCTTGTTTGAATGGCCTCAGTATTCAAATTATGGACGAACTCATTTAGATTCATCCATTGGGGCCAGTAAAGCATGTTCCAGATTTTTACAATGAGAAGAGACGTCCATTTTCGACCTGTTCGTTTGATTTTGAGTCTGTCATAGTGGTCTTGCATATATGAAGTGAAGGCAATATTAATCCGACCCTCCATAAAATGGTTCCAGCCAATACGTATTTGTTGTTGTATTGGATTCGTGAATCGATACGTAGTGGGAAGGAGATGCCCGTACTGTTGCCATTCGGTAATCAATTGAAGAAGTTCTAGCGCCATCTCATTCGGGGTCTGTTGAGACGTCATCCAATCTGATAAGGATGCGATGAATTCCCTATATAGTGACTCAGATTGTGGATGTTGACATTGAATAATGTGCGAATGTGTTTCTTCGAAGTTCTTGCATCTGGGGCAGTACGGGTGTGTCCATTGTGTACGCCTAACCATGTTTCTAACAATTAGGAGGGATTGAGATACGTACTTGGACATCCATTGTCGTTTAGATGGGTGCATTATGTCCATGCTATGTTGGAGCACACCCCAGTCAATTTCCTCAAAGTGGGATTTGCTAAATGAATATTTCTCAGAAAAATATTCCAGCGCCCGGGATTGGAAGTATGCATGGGAAAGGTGTTGGGATATATTGGAATAATATTTTTGGGAGTTTTTCCATATCATAGATAGACCTTCTTGATAAAAATAAGCGTTTGCGGATTGGATAGGAACCATGTTTTCCCGAGCAAACTTGGCTAATCTATCACACCAAACGTTGAGTTGTTCCATACGGGTTAATTTGTGGAACGGTTTTTTCTTATCCGCACTTGAATCTTCATATAGTGTACAGGGATACTAATCATCTTTCTAACTGCTATCAGTGATGAGACGACATCTCTGTGATGGGTCTTGATGGTGACGTAATCAAGAAAGGTAGCCACATCAATAACAGAATCGCTGTCACATCCCAATTTGACGTTCTATGTAGGCTCTGACATAGTCAAGTCCTACAACAAGCTCATTCATTTTTTTCTTGAAAAATATCTGGTGAGTTACATAAACCCATGGGAAGTTTTTGGTATTCAAATTTTCCCCAAGGAAGTACAATCGTACATAATCGTTTAAACATAGGACATAAATTTATATGATAATATCCCATATTTAAATCTAATGATGTTGCATATTTAAAGCCTTCCAATTTCAGAAGCAAATCTTGTGTTTTTGGAATTGGGAAGAGTTTTCTTTTGATTCTTTTATTTAGTTCTCTAAAATCAGAGATGAATCTAACTGTGCCATTTTTCTTAGGAATTATGAAAGTTGGTGCAGCCCATTCACTTTTATTTATTCTTTTGAGAACTCCTATTTTTATTAGTCTTTCAACTTCTTTTTTCAAGTTTGCTATCATCTGAAACGAAGGAATTCATTTTTGGCTCTCTAGTGACTATGTCTTCTGCTGATTTCATTGTTGTAAGTATTTAGGAAACTCCATGATGAATAAAATGGTACAAGTAGTCCAAGTACTACCAGCAGTGGTAACATAAAAAGAATCTAGCATTTCCTTATATTCATTCTTCACCAATTCAATGTTGTGTGTGTGTGTGTGTGTGTGTGTGTACAAAAATATAAAAATGTTAGGAAGAATTGGGCGTTTGGAAAGATATTGGAACGAAAGACAATGATTAGGTGTTCAAGATAAAAGAGAGAGAGAAGAATTTAGGAAACAGAAAATGGTGGAGATGGAGATTCAAACTCCGAAACCCACCGCAATCCATCGGGAGAATGGATCATCCTCCTCCTAATTCTTATCGGTCCCTAAGCCCTGAGACCCTGACGGTCCCCACGAAGAGTGTCCATCCACGACCTTTTTACTAACATTTACGTAGAAAACTTTTCCTGAAATCTTCCCACCCTCCGGATGTTCCTCTTCCAGTACGACTCACTCTACCTAAGTATGTACTACTATATCCAGCTTGACATCAATCCTGCCGTATATTATTATTATTATTTTATTATTTTATTATTATTTATTTATTATTGTCAACGAATCTTCGAAGGATGATTATTGTCATGAGCACACTCCATTAGCGAACATCTTTCTAACTATATATATATCCTAGAGCATCCTCTCATCCTCCTCCCATCCTCCTTCTATTGATCCGTTCCACCCACCACCTTCCAATTTTTGGACGATTGACGTTCCTCCACAGAACAAACCACCCACAAAAAACTCCAATAGTATTGATGGATATTCGTCATGAAGGACACTCAGGAGACGAACATCCTACTGCATGACGAATCTACCCCACCCACACAGGATCGACAACCTCCTCCTCCCACAACACCATCCTCCTCCTCCTCCAAATTTCGATCAAATGAATCCCTACTCTTATTATTAGAAGCCAATCTCCAATCGCAACAAGATCGGATATACCACTATCATCATCCTTCGAAATCATCATCATCATCATCATCATCATCGTCATTTCGCAAAACGAACCATCTCATCACAATACCACCTCAACATTCCCAAGCTCAACCATGGGAACGAGAATGTGATTTAACATCGGAACGGTATCGAGAAAATGATCCTTACCTATTTTATTTTGATTTGGCGGAGGAGGAGGAGGAGGAGGAACAACAACGACCCATTGTGATGGACGAACAGTTCACACAGATAGGAACACGTGTTTGGGATTGTTCGTATTATATGGTACGATGGTTTGAATATATGAAACAACGGAATTTGCCATTGGTTCCGGGATTTCCTTCCAATCCCCATAAAAATAGAAATTTGGATAACACAAATTCCAATGCCAGGAAGGAGGGACATGATATATCGCAACTTCGAATATTGGAATTGGGGGCAGGATCAGGACTGTTAAGTATTGCCTTGGCGAAATTATTCCCCCTCCGGATTCTCGCTACCGAATATGGACCGATGGTATCTCATCTCACTCACAATTGTGCTCGCAACAATGTGTTATCATTATCCTCCTCCATTCCTTCTCCGAAACAAACGGAGGAGGATATCCTTCCATCAAATGGAGAAGTGATTTGTCGAGCATTGGATTGGTATCAATTCCCCACGGAACCACATGACGACGATGTTTTTTCCATTCCCTTTGATATCATCCTAGTGTGTGATTGTACATTAACTCCCAAGGATTCCATGGCATTACTCAACGTGATGACACGTTGGGCATCTTCCTCTACCATTTGGTATGTTGGTGTTTGCAATCAACGAGAAGGAACACCGTTGTTTTGGAAACTGGTCAAGGAACAATTTACGACTGTGGAAATTTTGGCAAGTCCCACCTTTCATAATGCGAAGGAGCAAGAAGATTCGGCGGAACATGCCTTTTCCTATACGTCCAAGAGACAAACGATAGCTAGATTAACCCTCTAATGATTTTTGTTTGTTGGGGATAGTAGGATGTCCTAGCGTAGAATAGTTGCATATTATACATTAGCTTTTTTTATGTTTATGTTGATATTCCTAACACATACATACACACAATCTCCTCTCTATTCCTTCCTCAATCTTCCTCCGAATCCGAATCCAGTCCTATCGACGTCGTATTCAACTTCTGACTCCCCTTCTTCCCCCCCCCTCTCTTCTCCTCCACTCCACCTCCACCCTTCCCACCACCACTCCCCCCACTATCACCATTTCCACCACCCGCACCATTCGTCCCCCCATTCAACCGTTCCGCCGCTTCGCAATCGTCCAACCATTCCGAAAACACATCAATCGGTTCATGAAGATTATGAATCCCCATTTGATACGATGCACCACACAGTCGACAATTCAATTTTCCAATCCCATTTCGTCGATCCATAATGCATTCCACGACATTTTCATTTGCGCAAAAGGGACATTTGAATCGTTTGGCGAGTGTGGGGCGTTTTTTGGTCACCACCTATTATCATCATCATTTTCATCATGATGAGTAAGTATTATTGGGAGAGAGTATTCATCATACATTGTACATTATGGGAATGGAATGGAATGGAATATACGGTGAGATATTGGGAAACATAGAGGAACGATCTACATGACAGGAAGGAATCCATCATAACTAACACTTACGGGAGCTTTTTTGGCACGCCGACCCATTTTGCTTCGTGTTGGAGAGATTTATCGAACGATCCTCGTGTTGGAACAAAGTTTGTTAATTTGGGTTTCGTTCGTTCGTTCGTTCGTTCTTTCTCTTTTTCTCGTTCAATGGTGGGTATGTCTCCGAGGAGGATAGGTCGTTTTTCAATCTCCAAATTCGCAACAGAGGTCACTGCTGTCAGCCGTGTTTGGGTGATATTTGGAATGTTAATAATAATAATAATGGAGAAATCACTTAAAAATACCGTCGCCAGAATTTCCATAGGGATGGACCGCCGCCGGACAGGAGAGTGGTCGTTTTTTTGGAGGTATGAGTATGTCGTAGGATATCTACGCACGAAGGAGCGTCGTAGGCAGTGGGAATCCGAATTCTGATGGCGGGGTATCAGGATGTCATTTTGAAATGTTTTTTTTATAATAAATATAATTCATGTTCCAAACAGCAGATAGATTCTTCTATACAACAAATTAAGTGTTGGAAATAGACATACTAGTAGTTAAAAGTAGGTTAGGTCTCTAGGTGGATAGTTTCCATTGATTCTTATTCCATATACTACATTTAATGGTAAATCGAAAAAGACATTCGATATATCTAATATAAAGTTTCAAAAATAATCATGGATCGTAAACCATGTTGCCTTTAGGAACAATAAAACCTAAAATGAAACCACCAAGGATGCTCCTCGATCATTACTCAATACACGTCAGAGACTACTATGTAACTATTTAGGAACAGTAAAACTCCGAAACGAAACGAACCTCCACCAACATCCTATAGCACTATACCACCGTAAACGACAAATTCTATCCGTTACTTACCATTCCGTACACTTTCTACGGGATCCACATTCCCTCCATCCCCCTCTCACATTCTATTTTTTTTTAACCGCCATTTTGAATCCTCCCATCTTCCTCCATTGTTATCACCAACGATTGCATCTTCCTCATGGCCGATTCCACCTTCATCACATTGACAGCTCCAGGACCACGAGAAGTCGTCAATGAACAACGAGCCAACGAAATTATCCAAACATGGACGGACCAACTCCATTCCTCCTCCTCCTCCTCCACCGACAATCACCTTCTCCAATGTCATAAAATAGTCTTTTCCAACAAATCCTACACTTCTCAAGCTGCCACCCTCCTTGCCTCCTTTCTCACCAATCCCCGTCACGACGATCTTACTACCCAACCAATGACCTACCAACGACCCTTAGCCTCCACCGTCAAAATCGTCAATTTGAGTGATATCATCGCCTCTCGCAAAGAGGCGGAGGGGTTAGACGTCCTTCGCACTATGTGTGATATTTTCAAAGACAGTGATTTGGAAGAAGTCAATTTGTCGGACAATGCTATGGGATCGAAAGGTGTGACAGCCTGTCATTCCGTGTTGCAAGGACAAGTGACATCCTTGGAACGGCTGTTATTGTGCAATAATGGATTAAGTGAGGCGTCTATGAACGAAGTGGCGGATATATTGTGTGGTACGAGTGAGATGGATACGGAAGGGGAGGAGGAGGAGAAGAGGATGGGTTCTAGGTTGACCCAACTTCATTTTTATAATAATATGAGTGGGAATGGAGGATGTCAAGCATTTGCTCGTATTCTATCAACTTGTTCCGAGACGTTAGAGGATATTCGCTTTAGTGGCACTCGTGCGGGAAGGGAAGGATCCCTGTGGATTTCGAAGGCTCTGGAGCAATTGGGGGGGAAAATTATTCATTTGAAATATTTGGATCTGGCGGACAATACCTTTGGGACCGAGGGAGGATCAATCTTGGCCAAGGCCTTACGACGTTGTGTTTCGTTGCAACGATTGAATTTACGGGATTGTGTGTTAGAAGATGAGGCCACGAGTGTTATTTGTCGAGCGTTATGGGCAGCGGATGCACCTATGGAAATACTGGATTTGAGTGGGAATGAAATTACGAAACAAGGAGCCAAGGCGATTGCGGAATTATTGCAGGATACTCAATCGACGTTGAAAATATTCCATTGCGAAGAAAATGAAATGACTTCCAAGGGAGTGGTATCCATTGCCAGTGCTCTGGGAGGAGTTTTGGAAGAATTGCGTTTGGGATTTAATGAATGTGGAAGTATGGGTGCCAATGCGTTAGTGACTGCCAATGGTGAAGATGGTGACGGTATGCCATCTCTCCAAAAAATATTTTTGGATGGAAATATGTTTCCAGAAAAGGATGTGGCACAACTTACCGAAAGTTTTGGTGATAAATTGGAAGAAATGGAAGACAATGATGACGAAGGTGATGCTGACGACGAATTGAGCGAATCGGAAGATGACGAAGAGGATGAGGTGGATGAGTTGTCAAAAGCTATGGGAAAGACAAACATTACGAACTGATGTTGATGCAACTTTTAATAATGGAGACTAATTCTCCTGTCAAACAAGTTTCACTTGCAATACTTATTATAATATTAATAGTGAATGTAATGATGTTAAGTTCGTAGTAAAACGATTTCAAAGTACTTATAGTACCATTTTCACTGCTGCCATTGCAACTCACTTCAAAATCCCACCAAAGCTCGTCTCCACCCTCTGCCCAACAAACTCGAATGAGAATACCCTCTACCAATATTAAAATGACACCAAAATGGAAGAACCAACTACCACAATTTTTTATGCAGAAGAAGAAGAATTGGACGGAATTGCAGGTGGATGACAAAGAGATGAAAGAACATCACGAAAAGAGGACTCTTGGAACAATGTTGGAATGTAGGTGTGTGAATTTACAATTCCATAATCCAAATAAAGATCGGCAATCAACTACATATGTGTTTTAATAGCTTAGAATGATTCTAACTTATTCCAAAGGGTTTTGGTAGCAACGACACTTTTTTTCATCATGTAGGTATATGGAAAGCTCGCAGTCATTCTCCCGTTCCTGTTCTAGTCATTTGCAGATGAGAACGTGGAGGAATAGGAATTTTCTTCTTCCTCTTCATGAAATTCGGCAGGAATATCTAATATAAGTACCAACCTCGTGATACCGGTACCTTCAATGCGTGGCGATCGATGGACGATTCCGGAACCTAACATGACAACCTCCGGATCTTCTTCTTCTTCCTCCTCCTCCTCCTCAATATTGCCATCTTCCCCCCCCTCTTCAATATCATCAAAATATCGGCCTTTAAACAATGCGACATCATGATTGGATAACGATTTGGTGTATTTGGAACAGTCATCCTGTCGATGGGAAAGAACAAATTGGGATATTTCGGGATTACCATTATCTTCAATATACTCTGTACATGGGCCTTTATACGTTGTTACCATTCGAAGTGGTACAGTATCTTGATGCCAAAATACACATCCATTATCGGTAAGACATTCCAACTTGACATGTACTTCCTCTACATTACCCTCATCTGAATCGTCATTGTCATTCTCATTCTCTTCATCATCGGCTTCGGAAAATTTTTCACCTCTGGGTCCACCCTCAATAGTGCTCTGAAACACTTTGACAAGTCGTTCTACATCATGAATAAGTTCTTCGATATCTGTGTTCGAAAGTCGAGTTGCAGGAGCAGACTTTTGTGGTGTTTCATTATCTTTTTTTAATGCAATCGTTGTGGTAGGTAACGGTGTCGATGATGTTAATAACAATTTGTTTCGCAGAATATCAGCCACGGTTGTGGGAGTGACATTTCCATAAAAGGTGGGAAGATTGGATGAGTCTAAATGAGGATCGGAGAGTGTTTTTATAAAGTTTGGAAGTTTGGGTCGACGCCAAACAGCTAACTGAACGTCTTCCTCAAAGATGGAATCGGCTAACGTCTCTGGATCATCTAAAAACGATATTTGTGATTGTTGGTCACTATTGTGGGTGAAAGTGGCTTCTTTGTTTTCAATATCCACAACTATCTTGGTTTTTTTTCTTGGATGGTGTTGATGTAAATTATTGGATGATTCTTCATGAGCACAGCTCTTATTATGGCCACATTCCTTTAAAACGCAGTTTTCCTTTTGGGATGAAGGCGATTTCATTGTTTATATACACTATCTATGATCACAATGTGCGTGCTGTTTTCTGTTGCCTTTGGATGGAGGTTAGCATGGAGGATACATGTATTTATTGTAAGATGGTAGCAAAAAGAAAAACACTTTGTGGCGATAGATTCCGATTTCAATTGAGCCTACATGTATGACGTAAACGCCTCCAGGATGCGTATTTGAGCCTATATATACGGTATAAGAGCCTATAGTGACAATATTTTAGCCTGCATGTATGACGCAAAAGGCCTCTATTCCCTTTCTCCCAAATTCGAATTTTGACGGAAGAAACTCTTTCTCTACATCCTCATTTTTTCATCATCGACATTGGTGTGATTTGCTTCAAATTCCTGGTTTGTTCTAGGAGGATTGATACAAACTTACGCATACTGGTTAGGTCCTATTCATGAGAACTTTTTAATTTTTTTCGCTGTGTTTCATCATTTGTTTTCCTTTGCAACTTCATAATTTAGACTTTGTTGTAAAAGTGATAAATATGACACTTTAAATCCTTTCATCTTTCATCGTCGCTTTATGTTCGAATTAATAACGTTTTTATTTTGGTGCAATCGTATATGAAGTTCTGTATTTGTCTCTGCATTATACATACCTTATCTTTTGTAATCACACATTCTCCGTTTTCCAAAAGTGGCACATGATCCAATTTTTCTCGTGTTATTTTATTCTAACGGGGCAATGATGATAAGCTTGATACGTGTTGTAGTACTCTCTTAGAGAAACAGGGGAATTGAATTGAAAGTAGGTTTTGTTATTCTGTATCGTTGGTTTTTGACATTCGTTGATAATTGAATCGATTCAGTTTTGATGCTTGGAACTCTTACATTGTAGATATAAAATCCTACCACGAAAGAAAACTCCATTCGTTTTTCCAAAAAGGACTAAAATTAGGTTTATGGGGATTCAATCTCATGAATTATTTACCAAAAAATCATTGGGAACTAGACAAACTTTTGATCTTGGCGGATCTTTCGTTTGTCGTTTATTGTATTCTTTTTGTATTGGCATATTTGAAAATTAAGCGAATGTGAGAAAGTTCTTTCATGTGAATCTTCGTCACATCAAAAAGGGCTACTACATAATTTTTGAATAATGCTGTTGTGAAATAATCAGGTGTAAATAATTACAACATCTTCACGACAGGTTCGCCAATCATACATGTCACGGGAAAAATTCGGATCAATTTAGTTAGATGATCTTATGCTGAATGAAAGTTTCTAAGTAATTTCATTCTATGAAACAATTCTACGTGTAAAATCATTATAGTAAAATAGTCACAGAAAAATGAGGGATTATGCATCGTGCGTTTCTTTGTATGGATGAGCGCGGAAATAGAGATGTACAAGTTACCAAATGACATGCAGACAAACTAATAATTTGACACCTATTTTCATTCTTTCTGTGCCAAATTATTGGTTCTTCATCATCGCCATTCTATTTGTATCTTGCAAAATAGCATCCGGCTGTTGTTGAAGTTATCGTGATGACTGATAATGTCGATAATAGAGATTTGCGGCGAAATGAATTGAAATTCTCTGAAGAAAGAAATGAACAGCATCAGAATTCCATTCCAACCTCGCAAGATTATCCTCGTTCTAATAATCCAGCTACCTCTATATCACAGGGCCAGGATGCAAGTCAACCTCCGTTCCTACCAAATATGGATTCTCCCAAGGGTTTCCCGAAAACTCCACCCAAGCAGGGACATAATGGCAACAGTAATAAAACTCATTCTGATTCATTATTATCATTACGGCCAATACCTTTGAGAGATCGTATATCGTCAGTGGATCGAAAACATATGTTACTGCATATGCATATAGGGGATGAATATGAAGATAATGGAGATGATTATGACTCGGATGACGAGTCGTCTATTGATAATATGGAAGATTCTCCATTCTTAACAGGACCAACGAATAGATCGCAGGGACAATCTTTGAGACTTCCATTAGACACATTTTCGCGACCTAGAACTTCCAAAATGCCTTCACGTTCTAAAGAAACTTTAACGTCTCCAATACAACCTGTCAATAATGAAAGTGATTTTACATCAGATGACGAAAGCTCTTATTTTAGTCAGCAATACAATCAAAGAGATAAAAATCAAACTCCCTTTTTGGACGAATTAGATCGTAGATCAGCTGCAGCATTGCGGTCTTATTCATCTTCATCTTCGCCAGCATGTGGATTACCTTTTTTGAATCCATTACCAAACCAATCTACTTTTAATACACAAAATCGTAAACATTTCCATAATCAATCTTCTGCAAGCCTTAGTTTATCGGATAGCAGTGATGATTCTGAACAGCATAATTCTGGTCGGTTCGTAGCTTATTCAAAAAGAGTTGTCTCTCCCAATGTGACGAACTATGTGAGATCTTCGCCCAACCAAGACTATGACAATAATAGTGGAAGCAGCAATACCAATTCTGAAATCTTTCGAGCTTCTAGCAACAGTTATGATCTAGAGTTTCAAGAACATGTATCAACTAGTCATCGTCCTAGAAATCCTCATGTCAGAGAAATATCAGGGGAGGAATCATCGATACGGAAAGGAAGATATATTAACCAAAAACGTACTGGTCATTCTCAATCCCCTAAATTTCAAAATAAAAAACATGAACGTAAAAGATGGAAGCATCAAGATAATAATCACAATTCACCCATAAAACAAACAAATCTACGTCCTTTGAACAAAAGTCCACCATATCTATATTCCAAAATGGAAGAAAACGTGACTCAAAAAAATGGAAAACCAATACAGCAACCAAAATTTATTCATTATCCAACTCAAACCTATAGTCAAGGTGCACAAACACCGAGGGTGCAAGCGGTGCCAAATGAATTTTTCGTTTCGACAAATCAATCACCTTTACCGAACAGTCTAGGTAGCGCCACTATTGGAACAGAAAGCTCTACCGATTCGCATGATCATCATGCATCATCTTACGCGTTATCCAAAACTCCTTCCTCTCCTTTCACAGCCTTTTCTAGTTCTAGAGTCACGCTAAATATGGAGTATTCGTCAGATGAAGGAAGTGATTATATGGACCCAGAGGAAAGTTTTACAAGTGATGCGATGGAACATTTTGCTAGAAATTTACCAATGCACAAAATTAATAACTTTCTCCCATCAGAACATTTAAATGACTCTTCCAAACCTCTAAGCTCAAAACGATGGTTGATGGTATTTTTTATATCGGCCTTGAATTTCTTGAGTGAATGGATATGTTTTAGTGCTGCTCCTATTTCTACAATATTGATAAACGAAAACCGTGCATTAATACCTCCCACATTGATATCTGCATTCTTGTTTGGAAAATGTTTTACTACCACTCAAGAATCATATATTTTCGAGAAGCTTGGGGTGAGACGAACAGTTATGCTTGGGTCTGGTCTTTTATGGCTAAGCACTTTAGTAAAGGCAACAAGAAATCACTCTATAGCCATACCTTGGATTTATATAAGATTTTTTATAGCCGGCATGTCTCAACCACTTTATCAACACGCAGTTGGTGCGATTGCATCCTCTTGGTTTCCAGAAACACAACGAGACGACATAATGTCGTTTATGCTTAATTCTAAGCGAATGGGGATATGTTTCTCATTTCTTTATGGGACAAAAGCTGTTGTAACTACCGATGAGATACCTAACTATTTTCGAAATTTTGGTTTACTGACTGCGCTTATCTGCTTGGGAATTTGTATGCTCTTCGATGATAAACCACAAGCTTATCATGAAAATAATGAAACAGGGGAATTATCTTATCACTCTAAGAGCTCACAACATGAAACTATTTTTCGTGAGTCAATAGATGAAGTTGAGGCAGCACATGGGCCTAATATGATGGACAATGACCAACGGTTGACTGATTCAGTACAAATTAGGACAGCTACACCTAGCGGCCAATCTACCGGAACACCTGGGCTATATCATGGACATCTGATTCTAACTAGTACCGGTGAGGGGACCTTACCAATGGATTTACATCAAAAAGAAAAGGTCCCTTTACTGAATAGATCGGAACAATACGGATCTACTTCGCTTTATCAGAATACATCACCAAGACTTTTTGTGTCAAAGCAAAATTCAGCAGATGGTGATGGTCCTATTTTTCCAACTGTTCAAAACTCACCTTATTTAAATGTATCACAAAGGAGGTCAAATAACAATGAAATAGAATCCTCGACAACGAATAGATCTTCTACCTCCAGATTACGAAGCAAAGATGTATTTGTATTCGTAAATGCATGCCTTTCCTGCCCTGGGTTTAGCTATTCACTTATTTCCTTCATTCCAGCCTCCATCGTTATCTTATCGCTTACTGCCAACATGGATTTAATGATAACGAAGGGCAAACAAGTGAACGTCGAAAACAGACGTTTAGGACGAGCCTTACTGGGCAGTATGTTCCAAGCAATCCTTCTCCTTTCTTCTTCCTTCAGTGCCAAAAAGAATAAGCCAAGGTCGTCTTACTCCTCCATTCTCGGGTTTCATATCTTGGGTACCTTTGCATTATCGGCATGTATCATGAGCTTGGATTCAGAAAAGGGATGGGATGAACGATTTTCTCTTCTAATCGTAGCTCTCCTAGTAGGACCTCTTCAATCTATATCCACAGAATTTGGCGTTAGCATAGCCAACCCAATTAGCAAACATACCGTCTTCATAGTACAAGAATTCTTCTCGGATGTATTATGTGCTTTTTTCATCCCACTATTTCAAATTTTGGGTTCTGTGGGTGTATCGTCCACTCTTGATAATGCACCTTGGGACTCTTCCAATGATCCAAAACGAAATTACTTCGCTGTCTCCCTGGAAGTGTTGATTGGCCTTCATATATTCTCTGCGTTATTCTTTGCTACCTTCCAACGCAAATACAATCGAGTTACCACCCGCAAAGATGCAAGCTCGGCAAACTATTTATATGTACAAAATGAAGAAAAGAATCATTCGAGTAGTTCGTTGGATCGAAGTGAGGACATTCAGGAGGGTAGACTTTCAGATGAAGAATCCGATGTTTGATTATAAGCTATGACGAAAAAATAAAATAAATTTAAAATTCTCTTTGTATTGATTTTTTTGGATTGATATATATGGGAACATGCATTGCATCGTAAATCATGAGAAATGAATCAATAGTAAAGTGCTGAATTACATTCATTTCGTCTTCCAACAAAACTATTTTGTGTATTGACTTGGCAAAATACTCTATGACTTTAGAATCCTTATTTCTATACCGCTAATATAGACTGCTGCTGAAGATAAATGAAAGATAAATATATTTCTTTCATAAATTAATACAAGAGATTTTGCGTCATAATAACTGCCTCATCTGATTATTTAAAGACAAATTATTTCAAAAAAAACTTTGAAGGTATTCTAGTTAAGCGCAGAATCGCCGACATAAACTATTTCACTTTTGTAACTTCCTGATTTGGTGTTCATTCTAATTTTTGAAAGAATCCCATCCCAACTTTCTCCATCCTTCAAAAGCACCGTATTGTTGACATGACAAAACTGCCTATCCCTTGCCATTTTCCAAAACGATTCTTTATGATCCTGTACAGCCTTTTCATTTGCTGCAATTTCTGGAACCATCATTTTTTCGAAAGTCAATGATTTATTCAACAACTTCTCAAGCATATCATCTGTGGGGCATATCAATGGTAAGTCTAACTGCCCAATATCATTCTGAGCAAAGAGCGATTCACATTCATTATTTGCTTTGAGTCTTGTTATCTCTGAAGCATTGATAAATCCCATTTCTTTTGCATCGTATACAAGGTTACAGCAGGCTATACTTAGAATGCTCCTGGAATTGGATATGGTATTTTCTGTCCGATTCAAAGCTAAATCGCAAGTATTTGGTGTGTCTGGTATGCCATCACAGTAGAGAGAAGACGTGATGTGCTTTTTGTCATGAAAATTTATGATTTGAACTGATAGATTAGCTGCCTTCATTCTCACTACTGTTTGGTCTAAATTTTTATACCGACTCGTGGAATAATTGAATTTGTCGTTCTTCTCAATATAATCCCAAGGATTTTCACAACGAGGCTTTTTCCAAGTTGCCTTAGTAGTGGAAGGTTTTTGTGCCTCTTTAAATGCGCTCAACAACCATTCTGCAAATCTCCGATACGTTGCAACAAATAGCAAGTTCCAATCTTGAAATGCTATCTTAATCGCTTCATAGTCTTGTACTGTTCGCTTCGCATTGAATTCTTCTTCTGATATTACAATATTCTCGTTGTTGTAGCCATCAAGTAGAAGAGACAGTCTATCATTCCAGCATGGAACATCTAGGGCCCTTTTCTGTTCTTTTCCTAAAGTGACATTATTTCCTTGACCCTCTACTTCCAATGCATTTGTGTGATTCAGTAGATAAGCTTTGGTCTCATAAAGGCATTGATTGGGAGAAAACATTTTTTTTGGATAGTCTCTTGCACCGAATTTTTTGTACACGTACCCATCCTTTTGCAAAGCATCCGCGAATGTTGGCGAATCAGTATGAATTGTTGTGCAACCTGTTTTATGCGGACCTATATGCATGATCAGGATAGGTTTGCTGTTATTAACACGGGAGCTATTTGTGTTCAATTTTTGAATTTCTTTTTCACCAAACCCTTTATCAGATTCAATAAAAAGTGGCACGCTATCAAGTTTCTTGATGATAGTAAGCCAATAATCATCCTTCAACACTGCTTCCACATCAATGCTGCATAAGTGCTCCTTGAATTTTACGTAATCACGTTCCAGATGGAATTTACTCCATTCTGGAAATAGCACTTTCTCTTCGTCACTTGAAAACTTTTTGATTTTTGTTCCAACATCACCACAAATCTTGGGCATTGCGTTCGTGTTTTCATCTACTACGTTCTCCCACAACGCATTTATTGCTACTTCCATATCAATTTTTTTTGTAAGTATTCCACGAGACTGGGCCTCAACAAGAAAACGTTGATATTCTAGCGTATTCCCATAGTCGGGTAGAGAAACAATGGTACCAGAGAAGTCTTTTACAGCCCTACATGATTTTGGTGCATCCGTGATCACAACATCACAGAAAAATGCCTGAGAAATCTCCTTTCCTCTAATAGTTTCTAGAACAACCACATCCTCGAAAGTTTTCTTGAACTTTGTGAACAGCTCGCCTACTGATGCATCTTCTACTTCTACAAATCCTTCTGCGAAATCTGAAAAAGTTTCATACGGTTCTGTATCATCCTTGTGATCTGTGTAATACTTAGAAAATAGCCTATCATAAAACCTTCGGTACACCATAACAATACGAACATAGAAGTCTGGGCTTAGCAAGTCTGAGAGCTTTTGAGGATCTAAGTCTGCTAAATCTTTGGAACTGAGAATAATATTCTTATTTTCTTCTTTATTGCGAGAAAGAAATTCTTTCAATCTCGTGTATGTAATCTCAGTAGCTTCTGAGCTGTCCTCCTTGATATAAGAGCCCAAGTTAGACAATGATTCAGCGCCAGTATGGGAGCCTGGGACATCTAGAGGACCTGGAATGACGTAATTATCTTGAAACAAATCTTTTTGCAAAAATTGTAATGCTCCTTCCATGTCTACAGTCAACTCTCGGTCAACATAAACAACTGCTATAGGTTTTCTATCACCAATTGTAGCCTGTCCCTGAGCATGAGAGAAATTGTTGTCGAAAGAAGAAGTTTTTGTTTCGACCGAACCGCCATGGTCTATGTCGAACTTTAGGAACAAATTTCGGTACAAGAAGAGATATAGGCTTAAAGTGAAAATACAGGCAATTCTTAAACCAATTTTCAAACCCGACCTACGACTGTGCACTCTTAGCAATGGCATTTTACCATTCTTAGAAATAGTCACCATGATAGACGATGATCAATACTTTTACTACTTCCAAATAGATATTGTTGTGAATTTATTCGAATGTATCCATTCGCATTGTCGCAGCTAAATCTTGTATTGAATTTATTTACTTACTACATTACGTGTACATATTTTTCTTATGTAACTTATTCTTGCTTAACTTGCATCGATCTTGTTCAGCTTATAATATTAACAACTACACTGATTGTGGTAATTAGTGTGGTCGTGACGTATAAGGTTTTCCATATTTTGCGTAAAGTAAACGTTTAAGGATTTCACCTGTCCTCATTTAAGAACGAATCATTGATAAGTAAAATAGTTAGATAATTGAAAGTAATCATGTAACATGAAACTTAGATAAAATATTATACGAGATAATACTTTTTTTGGAATCTCATAGAAGTCAATATGACTTTCGTGTTACGGGGAAATTTGATCATATCAATGAAGCATGATTTCCTCCCAGGGAACCCAGTTCAGTGGCGCGCATAACACAACAAACTCCAGTGGAACAAGGTGAGGACTCCTTTAATTTTTTGACTTCTATCGAATCTCACGGGGAAAGCCACACGATTGAGATTTAGATCGATATGTCAATAAATCATGGAGAAACCTAGTTTCGGAACTAACATAAATTTTTCAATCTAATGTAGAACCTTGCCTTGCGAGTTAACATGGAGGCGCTGGATATTTCCGATCTAAAGAAAGACATACTTCCTTTCTTTTGATCATCTGCGTTGAACAGGTCAAACCCCCCTTATCGATTCCTCACCTTTGTTTCTACGAATGCACAACGTTAATTCCAAATGAGAATCCTCCAGCGGGATTCCAAAAAACCGATGGACAGACTCTCTAGAATTACATTGCCTTCGTATAACGCAGGAAGGGTTCCACTAGTAGCTCGATTTGAGTATAGTGTTGACGCATCCCTTTGGCAGAAGGTTTGCGATTTCTACCTTCAGCTGGAGCCCATTTATTCACGACGTCGGTATCTGTTGATGATACACCCTTTTCAGTGGCTCTGGTTGTGGACGTGCGCCTAAAGGTTCTAAAGCATTGATACGAAATTCTGATTTTCTCTGGGACATCAACCGATAGAGGAAATAAGTTTTCTGTCTGGAAAAATAAATCAATCAGTATCTCGTGTAGAACATCATCCACTGATTTTGCCGACAGAAGTTTTCCTTCATGATTTGAAATAGCAGGACCAGAAGTGAAACCTTGGGATGTTTTAAATGAAATCAGTGTATCAACAATCCTTCGAATTTGGATTCCAGAATCTGTGATGTTGGTACAAGGAATCAGGTGGGTTAGATCATGGGATTCTCCTTTGAGTCTTCCTAGAAGAGTTATAATGCAGTATTCCGAAGTCTTATTTCGGTACTTCAACAGGCCCTGGAGATCGATCATGAATCCTTCGGGACCCCTTAAAGATAGGGTGTAAGAAATGGCTACATAACTGAGGATCGAAATGGACAAGTGTTTGTCTTCTATCGTTACAGAGTTCCTAAATTTGATTTCAAGCTTCCTCAAAACTAACTTCAATAAGGGTACCGACAAAGCTAGGTTGGGTTTGCAAATCTGACCCATGCGTGATTTCATCCCTTCAGTAAATCTCTTGAAAAAAAGCGAAGCGCAAATATCGTGAGTAATCCTTTGGTAATTACCGTTAAAGTCTCCTAACGAGTGTGTGATTCTATTATTTTCAGAAGCTGCTCTAATGAAGTTGCTATAGGTAGCCCTGTAACTTCGAACAGTGTCATATTGTGTATAAGTTTCATCATGACGGCCTGGTCTTCTTGAAAGCAGTAGCATATCTATGGCTACTTGATATCCGCAGTGATCTAGCAAAGGTAAGGGAGGTTGTAGTGGAAAAGGTCCTTGTAACTTTACTAATTCTGACACCTCAATCATTTTCTTAGCTTTTCTTAAGTTGGATAAGACCGTGCTTGTTTCTCTGCTCCAAAAAGCATCGAGGTTCATGCGTCGGACAGTTGCTAATAGGAGTTGATCACAAGAAGACTCTGGATTAGGAAGGTTTCCTCTCAGTTTGAGAAAGATACATCTGTCGCACTCAAATGGAACTAAGAGATGGTCACCGTCTCTTGCTTCCATGAAATCAGAACTGTCTCTGAGTTTCCCCGCCCAAACCTGTTCTAGCCTAGGGTTGTCTAGATCTTCATTCTGACTTCGCAGTAACTCCTCCGGCCTGTGTACATGAAATTTTGTTGTGGGCATCGAAGTATAACACTTTCCGCACCAGCTGCTTTGGCAGGGTGGGTAACCGCAACGAGGATACAAATAGTTTGCGCAAAAGAGGCCCTGGGGCCAATTCAGCCGTTTTAAGCACACCTTGCATCTTCCTTTGATCCGACAAGAGCTTTGGCGTGGATCGAAGTTGCCAGGGATAATGTCTGGAGTAGGGAAAGGCAAAGGCCAAGTACAAGGATTCAAACATGTTAGTGTTCCAAAAGGAATAGACAGGAGGTATGGTAAGTACCAAATCTGCGGTTTTATATAGCTGTCTAA